>Ga0209474_10000060_pt1 | contig 125470 bp, 96 predicted proteins | sample GraSoiAngelo_145_FD_185902 | JGI IMG/M metagenome (GOLD analysis project Ga0209474, IMG submission 185902) | Grasslands soil microbial communities from the Angelo Coastal Reserve, California, USA - 14_1009_05_20cm (SPAdes) (version 2) | ecosystem: Environmental > Terrestrial > Soil >...
CCGGACGAGCTCCTCCCACCGCTTAGATTTCCACCCCAGACTTAGCTAGAGTGCATTTCCGCGCGCTGGCCAGCGTCACCGCCATTTTTCAGGCGGGCTCAATTAACATTCAAGACACATAGCCCTCGAAGGGATGGAGGAAAAAATGCTCAGGCGTTTGCGCATTTGCATGATTTTCTTATTGGGGTTCGTGGTGCTTTATGCGGCCGGGCCAGTCAACGCATAGACGGGGAATTCCGGATCGATTGAAGGCGTTGTGAAGGATCCGTCCGGCGGAGTGGTTGCCGGCGCGACAGTCGAAATCTCTTACGCTGTGAGCGGCTTTCAACGCGAGACCACGACGGGAAGCGACGGGAGCTTCAAGTTCACGAACGTGCCGTTTAACACCTACCACACGATGGTGACCGCTCTGGGATTCGCGCCGTACACGCAGGATGTCGAGGTGCGCTCGGGAGTACCAGTCAACGTGCAGATCAGCTTGACGCTGGGGACGGCGGAAACCAGCGTGACGGTCACGGAGAAGGGCGCTGACTTGATTGAAACGGAATCCACGTTTCATACCGATGTGGACCGCGTGTTAATCGACAGACTTCCCCTGGAGAGCGCTTCCTCGCCATTGACCTCGCTCGTAACCTTGGTGTCCCCGGGCGTCGCAGCGGACTCTAACGGCAATATGCACGGGTTGGGAGATCACGCGCAGAATTCGTTCGACGGCCAGCCGATCACTGACCAGACCAGCAAAGTGTTTTCCAACCAACTCAGCTCGGATGCGGTTCAGTCGATGGAAGTCATCTCCGGGGCTCCGCCGGCGGAATTCGGTGATAAGACGAGTCTGGTAATTAAAGTAACGACAAAATCGGGCCTGGGAGTGATGAAGCCGACCGGGAGCGTCACGGCTTCCTACGGAAGTTTTGGCACCTCGAACGCGGCATTTAATCTCGCCTATGGTGGCCAAAATTGGGGAAACTTTATCGCTGTGAACGGCCTCCAGAGCGGACGGTTCCTGGATGGGCCGGAATTCTCGGTGTTGCAATGACAAGGGGAATCAAGAAAACCTCTTCGACCGCGTGGATTACAACTTGTCGCATGCGGACTCGCTCCATCTGAACGCGAGCTACACAAGGTCGTGGTTTTTAGACGCCGAACACGTTTGACAATCTCAACGTTCTGGACCCGGGCGGAAACAACGTCGGCAATACGGATCAGCGTTCCAAGATTGGAACTTTTAACATTGCGCCGACGTGGACAAGGCTCATCAGCACCTCCGCGGTATTTGCGCTGGGCGCGTTCGTAAGGCGGGATCAGTACAACTACCCTACGTAAGAGGTATCCACAATGTGAAGGCGGGAGGGATGTACCAGCACACCTTTCTCACGGAAAATGACAGCCTGGGGATTATCGACCCGCTCCTCAATGCGCCGTGCCTGGACGGAACCGGCAATCCTTTGCCCGGTTTCAGCAATCCTAACCAGTGCGTTCCGGCGGGCAATCAGATCAATCCAAACTTTAGCGCCACCCTGCTGCCCATCGATCTCACGCGTGGCGGGTCTAATTTTCTTTTTGCGGGGCACACGGATGTGAAGCAACTCGCGCTTTACGTCCAGGACGCGATTACGAAAGGGAATTGGTCTTTCAACCTGGGCATCCGGGGCGATTTCTATAACGGGCTATCCAGCACCCGGCAAGCGGAACCGCGAGTGGGTATCGCATACAACATCAAGCCGAGCAGCACGGTGCTGAAAATTTCCTACGCCAGGACCCTGGAGACGCCATTTAACGAGAATCTGGTCGTGTCGACTACCGGTTGCAGCGTTCCGGTGCTTGCCGCCCTGATTCCCTGCGTGCCTGCAAATTCGCCCGCAGGTTTCCGGAATGAGTTTCACGCTGGATTGCAGCAGGCGTTTGGAAGATACCTGGTGATTGATGCCGAGTACCTCTGGAAGTACACCCACAACGCATACGACTTCAGCGTGCTTGGCAACACACCGATTACCTTCCCGATAGACTGGCACAACTCCAAGATTCCCGGATATGCGATCCGCGCGAGCATGCCAAACTTCCATGGCTTCACAGCGCTGGTGGTCATGTCGAGCGTGGCGGCACGGTATTTTCCGCCGCAAGTTGGCGGGCTGGGAGTGACGGTAGGACGTGGATCTGTTTTCCGCATCGACCATGACGAGAAGTTCAACCAGACCACACACTTGCAATATCAGCCGTGGAAGCGAGGGCCGTGGTTCGGTTTCAACTGGAGGTATGACAGCGGGCTGGTGGCCGGCGCTGTCCTGGATTATGCAACCGCGCTTACGTTTGACGCGGATCAACAAGCAGCGATCGGGCTGTTTTGTGGGAACGTCTTCGCGACGCTGACGAATCCGCTTACGAGTTGCCCGGCGGGCACGCCGCACGGCGCTATCCGAATTGTCATTCCGGCCGACGGCACGGAAAACGCCGACAAAAACCCTCCGCGCATCGCGCCGCGCAATTTGTTTGACGCCAGCGTAGGAGAGGACGACGTTTTCCATGGCGACCACTACAAGTGGAGTCTGCGAGTGACGGCCATCAACCTCACGAATAAGGAAGCGCTGTACAACTTCCTCTCAACGTTTAGCGGGACGCATTTCGTTACGCCCCGTGCCTTGACGGCGGAACTCGGCTTCCATTTCTAAAGGCGCAAAAGCAGAAGGCCAGAAGGCACCGCTTATGGGAAGGGGCCGCGAACTGGTTGCGTTGTTGTCGCCCCCTCGATTGATCCCGAGTCATGGCTATGCGGAAGTCATTCTGATACTCGACCTCCCATTACTTGCGGGAGTTGAGAGGTGAGGGTCGCCTCCAAACTGCATCTGGGTCAGAAAGCCGCGTCTGCACTTCGAGCAGGTCAGAACCCACCGAACTAGCGTGGCTCAGCCTCTTTCGAATGATAGTTGGGATAGGCTGGGCGATGAGGATGCGGAAGCGGGTTTTGCTTCAACTCTTCCATCACCACCTGAACGGCTTTCTCCAATTGCGGATCGTGGCCCTGCTTTGTCAGTTCCGGATCGAGTTCCACTTCGATGTCCGGTGCGATACCGTGGTTTTCCACTTCCCACTGCCCATTGGGATTCCAGACACCGGAGCTCGGCGATGAGACGAAACCGCCGTCCATTAGCTGAGGGGCCGCAGCTCGTCCGACCAAACCGCCCCAGGTCCTCTTGCCAACCAACTTGCCGACACCGGCACGCCGGAAGTACCAGGGCATCGCGTCTCCGCCTGAACCGGCAAGTTCATTGATGATCATGACCTTCGGTCCAAAGATCGCGCCCTGTGGCTGAACCTCGTCTTCACCGTCGCGCGTGGCGACCAAGCTCAGCAGCTTGCGTTGAAGGATCTCGACGACGTCGGTGGCGAGTGCGCCTCCGCCGTTGAACCGCTCGTCCACAATGACCGCTTCTTTGCCAACTTGCGCGTAGAAGTAGCGCGTAAAGTTGGTGTAGCCTCCAAACGCGGTGTCTGGCATGTAAACGTAGGCCGCGCGTCCTCCCGTCATCTGGTCCACTTTGCGGCGGTTGTCCTCGATCCAGGCCAAGTTGCGTAACCGGGTCTCGCTGGACACCGGGACGACCGTGACTTCGCGGAAGTTTGCGCCGGTAGGGTCAGAACCAACCTTCAGAACGACCTGTTTGCCTGCGGTTTCCTCGAAGAAGGAATAAATGTTATCGGTGCCGAGGATCGGCCGTCCGTTCACTGCCAATAGGTATTCTCCTGCGACCACGTTGACGCCCGGTTGTGTTAGCGGAGCCTTAAGGTCGGTGTTCCAGTTCTCGCCGTTGTAAACCCGTGCGAATCGGTAGCGGCCGTTCTCTATTTTGTAGTCTGCACCGAGGAGTCCTGTCTGAACCCGTTTTACTTCAGGACTATCCCCACCAAAAATGAAAAGGTGCCCTACCGTCAGTTCGCCAAGCATCTCGGCATATAGGTAGTTCAGATCCTGCCGCGAACCGATATTCGCAAGGTAGGGTGCATACTTCTTCTCCGCAGCCGTGAGGTCGAGACCGTGGTAGCCGGGATCGTAGAAGAAATCGCGCTCCGCGCGCCAAACCTCGTGATACATCTGCTTCCATTCTTCCCGCGGCTTCACACGCACTTCCAGGCCGTCGGTTTTTAATAATCCCTCGCTGGCGTCGCCGCCGGGAGGTTGGGGCCCTGGGCCGCCGCTCGACATAGGTTTGGGCGCCTTAATGAACCAGTGGTCGCCCTGCTGGTAAAGCATCTTCTCGCCATTTTGCGAGATCTCGAAGAAACGCACACCGCTCAAGGCCACGTCTGACTTTCGCTTCTTCAAGTCGAAGCGATGAACCGTCAGACTGAACTCCTGGCCGGGGCTCGGGGCAGGAGCTTCCAAAGCGTAGAGTTCGCCGGACCTTCCGACCTGTAAACCGACGTAACGCCGCATCGGCAAAGAAAGTGCCAAGATTCGCTGGCCTATGTTGTCGAAATCAATCTTGACCAGGACTTTCTCTGGAGGCTTGTCTTTGGCCGTGTCCGGTTTCTCTTCTTCTTTCTTGTCCGCTGACTTCTTTTCCTCGACGGGCTTCTCCTCGTCACTCTCCGGCGCCAGCGGAGAGGGTTGGTCCTTCCCCAGCACGACCAAATAAACGCTGCCTGTCACGGGGCGCGTTGCACTGTGGATGTCGGGCTCCAAAGAAGGTCCAGAGTCTGTGCTGGCGGTGAAGTAGAGGTGCTTGCCATCCTTGTCGAACACCGGGTTTCTGGCGTCACTCATGCCATCGGTGAGTTGTGTGTGTTTTCCCTCGTCAGTGGAATAGAGAAAGATGGCACTCAGGTGGCTAGGAAGTCTTCTCTCATAAGCCAGCCAGCGGCTATCGGGCGACCAAGCCGGCGGCGGTCCGCCGAAGGTCCAGAAGATGTCATGATCTATTTTGACGGGCTTCTTCTGTTCCACGTCGACGTACCAAACGCCGAGGTGGTTGTCGCGGTAGGCGATCTTTTCGCTGTCGGGCGACCAGCGAGGAGAGAAAAAGAAGCCTGTTCCGAGGCTGATCTTCTTCACCTCGCCGGTTCCATTCTGGTTGCGGATATGGAGCGCATACTCCCCGCCTTCGTCGGAAAAGTATGCGATTGTCTTTCCATCGGGAGACCAGGCAGGATCGCGCTCCATCACCGAAGAGCTGTTGGTGAGGTTGCGCTCGTCGCCCTTTTCAGCAGGGACGGTGAGGATTTCGCCATGCGCCTGGAAGACTGCACGCGCGCCGGTCGGAGAAATGTGGGCGTTCTGGAGGCGCTTTCCCACGTTCACGAAGTGATCGCGAATCTCAAGCAGGTCGCCGGCTATCCGGACATTCACCTGCTTCGTGGTGCCGGAGTTCAAATCGTAGAGATGCAAAGAGCCAAACTGCTCGTAAACAATGGCATAAGGAGCGGCGGAAGCTGACTTCAGATCCAGTCCACGATTCTCCAGCTCCTTCTTGGCCTCCTTTGAACGCATATCGTAGGAAAACAGGGTCACCGGCCCGTCCCGGTCGGACAGGAAGTAGATTTTGTCCCCCACCCACATAGGGTTGAAGTCGTTGGAATTGTCACGAGGAATCTTCTCGATTCGTCCACTGGATAGGGTGGCGATCCAGATTGGAGTCGTCTGCCCACCGCGATACCTCTTCCACGCCTGTTGCCACTGCGCAATCGGGACGTAGGCAATCCGCGAACCATCTGGCGAAAACGAACCTTGTTGTGCCATGGGAAGCGGCAGTTCGGCAGGGAATCCGCCATGGACTGGAGCAGTAAAAAGCCGGTCGAAATAGGAGAAGCTGTTTCGTGCGGAACGGAAGAGCACCTGTTTGCCGTCAGGCGTCCAACCCACGGCAATGTCATCGCCTGGGTGATACGTAAGCCGTTTGGGAAAACCGCCCTCCGCGGGCATCACAAAAACATCGACATTTCCGTCGTACTCGCCGGTAAATGCGATTTGTGTTCCATCCGGCGAGAACATCGGATCGGTCTCCACACCGGCTCCGGTCGTAAGTCGCTTAGCGTCGCCACCCTCGCGCGGCACGCTCCAGAGATCTCCCGCATAGACAAAAATGATCTGCGTGCGACTGAGCGCAGGTTTTTGCAGGAGCAGAGGTGAATTGTCTTGAGCGGCACAAACTGTCGCCGCCAGAAACAGGCATAACACCCAAACGAAGCGCGGCATGTGAGACCTCCGTTTCAGGACGCTTAATATAGCGCAATTCGCAGAAGGCGTGCCTTTGAAGCAGCCATCTATCCATGGCGTCATGGCGCCGATGAAAACGGAGTTGTTTCCATGCAAGCCAGGGCACCAATGAACCTTGTCTAGCTGTTGGAAAAGACACAAATGATTTGGTCCCAAGCCGTCGTTGGGAGAATTAACCACCCGGATTACGGTGAAACCAGAAGGAACCGAATTACTTCTCCTTAGCCGACGATCCAGAAGTTGTCGCAGGGGCTCTCGGATTGAAGCTCAAAGCGGGCGGCGGTCACGAGCGTTGATCGAAAAAAGCCGGCGATCACAGCTACGGGCTGGAAGATCGTTGTGTCTGTAGCGGTCGCTGTTTTCTTGGCGATTCTGGCAGCAGGAGCGCTTTTGTGGCGCGCGGCAGGGGCGCCGGTTGACGGAGAAAGACACCATCGTGCTGGCCGATTTCGCCAACTCCACCGGCGACACCGTGTTCGATGAGACGATTTTGTGCTCGCGGATCGTAGCCGACGAGCGTGATTCTGTCAGGTCACCAAATCAACTTGAGTGCAAATTGAATTTGGCGGGATGGCGTCTGTGTGGAGGTAATGAGGCCGGCGTTACCGATGGGATTTCCCATCGAATCGAACACGTTTCTGTTGTCGAGGGGCGGAGAAAAATTGGCGTGGTTTACGATGTTAAAGAACTCTGCGCGAAACTGGACGTTGAAGGCGTCGGAGATTCTCTTGATGAAATTGTTTTTGAACAACGAAAAATCGAAATTCACCAGGCCCGGGCCGATCAGCGTGTTGCGTCCCAGGTTGCCGCGCAGGTTGAAACATCGCAAATCTCCGGGAGGGAGCTGCTCCCGAGCACCGTTCGGACCGATCGGTGGCGCCGGGTCGCAGTTGGCAGTGAAAAAGGATTGACTGGGGGCCGTTGGAACGGTGAAGCACTGCGTTTTGATGTAGTGATTCGGGTTCCCGGGGTTCACAAGAGACCCACAGCCCACGCCGCCAAGCAAATCAGGCACATCCACGCTAGGGTCTGTGCCCGAGACGCCGAGCGTGTCTCCCGCGAAGCCCGGCGTGAAGGGAACGCCCGTACTCACCTGAAAAACTCCTCCAATCTGCCATCCTCCTAGTCCCCAATTCGCGAGCCCCGACTTCCACATCGGCGTGCCAAGTTCCCACGTGTAGTTCGCGCTCAGGTTATGGCTCACGTTGAAATCCGCCAGGCCCCGATTGAGCCGGAGATTGAAAAATAACGGACTCGAGATGGAGTTGGTGTATTCGTCTCCGACCATGCTTCCCGACCCAGTGTCGATCGTCTTTCCCCACGTGTAAGAGCCCGCCAACTGAGAGTTCCGTCCGATCTTCTTCTTGACCTGCACTTGAAGCGCGTCGTAGTAGGCGCGGCCATCCCAGAAGCCCGCAGTGATTCGCCCTGCGTTTGCGTTCAGGCGCGTGCCGCTCCCGATAGGCACGGGCCAAACATAGCTTTGGGGAGTGAGCGTTACCGGCAAAACGATGTCCGCTTCTTCGGTGCGGAACGGTTGGTGAATGGCGCGCGAGCCCACATACCCAACCCTCAAGCTGGTATCGGCCGAGAGTTGGCGTTGCATCGTGAGGTTCCACTGCATCACGTAATTGCGGCCGGGATGCGGCTCGAAGAACGCCTGCCGGAACGTATTCGTCGAGACCGTGAGCGCCGCAAAAGCCGCGCTTGGAAACTTTCCGGGATTGCTCGCGCTTGCGGATTCAAAAAACGGCGCCGAAAACAGCTCATTCATTTGAAACAAATAAGGCAGGGGCAAGACGTCGAAGACTCCGAAGCCGCCGGAAACTGAGGTCTTGCCATCACGGAAAGGATCCCAGGAAAATCCCGTGCGCGGCTCGAAGTTCAGAAGCGTGGGATTAGAAATCAGAGGATCTCCCAAATGAGGAGTGGCGTCGTTAAAGTTGCGGAGAATCGTCAGCTTGCCCTGAACCTCAGTAATGACCGTGGACATTTCGTAGCGCAGCCCCAGATTGATGGTGAAGTTCGGGCGCCAGCGCCAATCGTCCTGAGCATAGGTTCCCAAAATGGTTTGACGAATGCCGCGCGGGCTGATGGCACTCGGGATGGCCGCGCTCAGCGAGATGGGGTGGTTGGTGAGGAAGCCGGAGAGCGAATCGAAAAGGAACTCACCGTTTGGACTGCTCACCCCAAGTTCGTTATCGCGAATGCGCTCGACGCCCACGCCGAATTTGAGGGAGTGGATTCCGCGGGACCAGGTGAAATCGTCGTAGGTCTGAATCGTAGTCCAATGGAAATGATAGTTTGTGGGTGCGCCGATGCCGCCGGTAAACGAGGTGATTCCCGGCACGATTATAGCCGCAGCATTGTGGCCGGGAACCGTAGCGAAGGAGGGATCGGCAGCGGCGGGATTTCCCGACGGGAAGGTTAGGCCCGTGGAAGCAACGACTCTGTAGATACCGAATCGCAAAAAGTTCAGCAGATGAGGATTAAACGTATGGGCTTCGCTGACGGTAAAGAATTGCCGGCGCGAATCGTAGCCGGCTCGTTTGTTGTTTAGTTCATCGGGCTGGCGGACGGTTCCGCTGTCAAACATGTAGGTTGCGGAAAGCGTGTCCTTGGCGGAAAATTTCTGGTCGACCCGCGTCGTAAAGTAATTCTCCGGCGTTACTTGCTGTCCTGAAAAGGTGTAAATCCCAGTGTCGCCAGGTCCGAGCAATCCGCCGTTCGGCAGAGGGTAAAAGGCGTTGACGAAGCGAAGGATATCCGGGTCGACCGTGACCGCTCCGGTCGACAAATCCCCTGCGCGTGCCGCTGGCGAAGGAACTGTATCCACCTGCGTGACGCCCAGAGATTGCCGCAGGCCTTCATAATCTCCAAAAATAAAAGTGTGCTCCTTCCAGAGCGGGCCGCCTGCGGAAGCTCCAAATTGATTTCGCCGAAACGGCGGTCTTGTAGCGGCGTCGAAGAAATTCCGAGCGTCCAGCGCGCTGTTGCGGATGAATTCGAAGAGGTCGCCATGGAAAGTGTTGCTGCCGGACCGCGTGGTTGCACCTACTACTCCGCCGGAAGAACGGCCAACCTGTGCTGGGTAGTTGCTGGTGAGCACGGTGAACTGCTCGACTGCGTCGACACCCAAATTGACTCCGAGGGCGCTGCCCGGAGAGCCGTTGGCATAGTCGTTCACGCTGATGCCGTCCAGGCGCGCATCGTTTTGACGCGGCCGCCCACCGGAGATGGTCATTTGCGTTCCAAAACCATATTTGCCTTGCCCGGAGGATTGCGTGCGAGCAGTCTCGACTCCCGGCTCAAGCGCAGCCAGATCGGAGGCAGAACGCCCATTCAAGGGGAGCTCGAGCACGCTTTGCGAGTTGACGACCCCGCTGACGGTTGACGAAGCCCTCTGTTCGCTGCCCGAAGACAGGGTCAGATTGGCCACTTGGTCCTGATCTGCATTTATGGCCACGAAGGCGCGGACGGAGATAAATCCGGGAGCTGAGGCAGAAACCTCATAGTTCCCTGGCGCCAGATTCGCCAGTTTGTAGGACCCGTCCTCTCCCGCCTTTGTGGAAACAGTGCTGCCGCTTGCCAGATTCTTGACCGAAATCTGCGCAGTCGGAAGGGGAGAGCCGGAGGCCGACTTGACCGTGCCGGAAAGGTTTCGTGCCGGCATCTGCCCAAGAGCGGCAAGAGGAATCCACAGGGCAAGGGCCACGCTGACTCTGGCCGCAGGAATCGCTCTTGAAATCCGATCGAGCTGACGGCTCACGGTTGTTCTATCCGGAAGGCGGTTCATTTTAGCGCCCTAATAGAATCGCGCAAACACCGCTGCTAAGAACTTCGATCCGCAGCGAGCTCTCCGGCCAGATGGTGCCGCAGAGCGCTCTCATCGAGTTCGTTTTCCCAACGAGCAATCACCAAGGTAGCGACGGCATTGCCAATCATGTTGACAATGGCGCGGCACATACTCAGGAAACGATCGATGCCCAAAATCAACGCCATTCCGGCGACCGGTATCGCGGGGATGACCCCCATGGTGGCAACCAGGGCAATGAAAGCGGCTCCTTGCACCCCGCTCGCGCCCTTGGAGGTAAGGAGGGCGACACCCAGGACGGTGAATTGCTGAAAGAGAGTCAGATGCGTGTTGGTCGCCTGAGCCACGAATAATGCCGCAAGGGTCATGTAGAGACTGGTGCCGTCGGCGTTGAAGGTGTAACCCGTGGGGACGACCAGGCCGACAAGAGTCTGGGAACAACCAAGTTTTTCAAGCTTGGCCATGAGCGAGGGCATGACCGGTTCTGAAGAACTGGTGGCTAGGACAACGAGGAGTTCCTCGCGAAGAAACCAAAGGAAGCGCAAAATGCCGAAACCCGCCACGCGCGCGATTCCCCCCAGTACAACCACGACGAAGAACAAGGCCGTGATGTAGAGAGTGGCCATCAACTTTGCGAGAGGTCCGAGGGAAGCCAGACCATATTTTCCGATGGTGAAGGCCATTGCGCCAAAGGCGCCTAGGGGAGCAAAGCGCATCAGGAGGGCCACCACGCCGAAGACAATCCGCGTGAGAGTATCCAAGAAATCGACCAGTGGCTTGCCACGCGAGCCGGCGAGAGATAAAGCAAAGCCGAAAAGAAGAGAGACGAGAAGGACTTGCAGAATGTCACCTTTGGCGAAAGCGTCGAAAACTGTGGTTGGAATAATGTGGATCAGAAAGTCGGTAACACTCTGCGCTTTGGCTTGTCCCGCATATTCGGCCACCGCCTTGGGGTCGAGCGTGGCGGGATTGACATTGAAGCCGCTACCCGGATGAACCAGGTTCCCGACGACGAGTCCGATCAGCAGCGCAAGCGTCGAGACGACTTCGAAATACAAAAGAGCCTTGCCTCCGACACGGCCGACTTTCTTCATGTCTTCCATTCCAGCAATCCCGGTTACCAGGGTGCAAAAGATCACCAGAGTGATGATCATAGTGATCAACCGAATAAAGGCGTCTCCGAGCGGTTTCATCGCAACGGCAGTGTGTGGGCTGACATAGCCGAGGACGATGGCCATGACGACACCGAACAGAACTTGAAAGGAGAGTCCCGTGTAGAAAGGCTTCTTACGCGGAAGCGAGATCCTTGCGGTTGCAGCGGGAGGAATCTGCATCACTCAGCCTTTTTGCAGCGCCTGACGAAGTTCGCGAACATCGCGCAGAGTCTCGAGTGCGACCAGCTTGTCGATCAGCGTGGAGCAAGCAGCAGCACCGAGGACCGGAGTGATGAGGTCGCGGGCCTTGGCCACGACCTCGTCGCGCGTCATGGGATTTTCCGCAGTGCCACGGACGTCACGAATCCACTCGCTGAGTTGCGCGCCATCCGCGAGCGTGAGTTCGACGATGGCCTCGCGGCGTGGGCGCCGCGCATCGATGCGCGGATCGGCAACCACTTCGACTTTGGCGCGCTGTCGCAAAACGGCCGGATCCTGCATGCGCGCCTTGTCGTGCGCCGAAGCAAAGGTGACGGTTTTATCAAGGAGCATAATGGCGACCATGTGTTGCATGCAGATGTCAGGCATTTCGCGGTTACTGACGGTGTTCGCTTCATCGCTGGCGATGCGCACCACAACTTTCTGCACGTCATTCGCAGTGATGGATCGTTTCTGGAAGAAGCCTGTAAGCGCGTCGAGCGGCGCCTGGATCGGAGAGCCCACGGTCCACTTCTTGATGTTGGTGCGGGTGATTTCATAGCGCTCGCCGAGCCTGTTGATGAGCTGAGACGCGTCGGCCTTCAGTGCGCCATTTTCCCTGGGCGCGTAGGCGTCGAAGAAGTTGTCGGGCCCCGAGAAAACGTCGTCGACGCCGGTCCAGCCCGAGCGAATGAGCATGGCGGTGGTGACGCCGGCGGCGGCGGGTTTCCCTCCGAAAAGAAAAGCCTTTTCCATGTGCTCCGCGTCGCGCGCCCAGGCGCCGATTCCCGAAGCCTGCTGTGCAGAGTAATCCAGCAGGAACCGGAACTGTTGCGGATTTAAGCCGGCCGCACAGCCAGCGGCCGCGGCTGCGGCAAACGCGGCGACGGTGCCGTGCGTGCTGCGATGCGTGGCCGCTTGGTAAGCCGGACCGCCCATGCACATGGTTACGCGCGGGCCGACATCATAGCCGAGCGTCACGGCGCGAAGGAAGTGGGCGCCGCTGATGCCGAGCAGCTCCCCGGCGGCAAAGGCAGCTGGCACAACAGAAACGCCGGGATGCGAGCGGGAAGGACCGTGGGAGTCGTCGGTTTCATCGGAATGGGCGAGGACGCCATTGGTGAATGCGGCTTCGATGGGGCCGCACACGGTGCGGGAAGCCACTACGGTTGCGACCTCCTTTCCGCCGTAAGCCTGCGCAAACTGCAAGGCTGCGCGACCAGGTGGCAGTTCGGAACCGGAGATCATCGCGGCAAACGTGTCCAGGACATGATGCTTGGCTTTTTCGACGACTTCCTCGGGAAGTGGGCGTGTCGCGGCCTGACTCATGTAGCTGCTAAGTCTTTCCATGAGCGGGCTGGCCGCAGGAGAGGGAAGAGGCGGGTCTTGGCGAACGTAAGGTTGGGCAAGGGCAGAGCCGGATGGAAGAGCGCTAGAAGCGATGGCCAGGGCTGCAAACTCGAACAAGCCGCGCCGTGAAAGAGTCGGACACGTGTTGCAAGCCGGTTCGTGACTCCGTTCATCAGATCCCATTTCTGTGCTTCTCCTTGCTACAGATGGTACCGGAGGAAATTGCTTCACAAACGCGCTCTGAAGAAGGCCACCCCGCCGCGTACTGACGATATGTCAGCGCGCAATTTAGTACCTGAAAAAAGGATTAATTTTTCTTTAGAAAGAAGAAGCGGTTTCCGCGACCCTTGCCAAAGCCGCGCCCGCTAGCCGGCAAGTTCTTTCATGACGCGATATAAGTTCTTTTTTGCTTCGAAACCGATACCGGGAAGCTGTGGCAATCCGACGTAGCTGTCTTCGACGGCAATCCCGTCAGCGAATCCGCCAAAAGGCTGGAAGACGCCGGGATAGGATTCATTGCCGCCGAGGCCCAGGCCGGCCGCGATGTTGAGCGACATTTGGTGCCCGCCATGAGGAATACAGCGCGTGGGAGACCAGCCGTACTCCGTCAGCATTTCGAGAATGCGCAGGTATTCCACGAGGCCGTAACTGAGCGCGCAGTCGAATTGCAAAACATCGCGATCACGACGCAAGCCCGCGTAACGGATAAGATTTCGCGCGTCCTGGAGGGAAAACAGATTTTCGCCGGTGGCCATCGGCCCGGAATAATGCTCCGCGAGCTTGGCCTGAAGCTCGAAATCGAGTGGGTCGCCGGGTTCCTCATACCAGCGAAGACCATAAGGAGCGAGTGCCCGCGCATAGGCCAAGGCGGTGTCCAGGTCGAAACGGCCGTTGGCGTCGACTGCCAATTGATCCGGTGTTTTTAGGATTTTCAGCACGGCTTCGATACGCCGCAAATCTTCGGAGAGCGGCGCACCACCAATCTTCATTTTCACGACGGAGTAGCCCAGGGCGAGGTAGCTGCGCATTTCGTCCTGCAAGGCGGAGAGATCTTTGTTCGGATAGTAATAGCCGCCGGCGGCGTAGACGAAAACTTTGGCGTCGAAACGTCCTCCGCGGTAGCGGTTCGCGAGAAGGCGATATAAAGGAAGCCCGGCAATTTTCGCGACGGCGTCCCACACGGCCATATCCAGCACGCCGACGGCAACCGAGCGCTCGCCATGGCCTCCAGGCTTTTCGTTGCGCATGACGACGGCCCAGATGCGATGAGGATCGAGATTTTCGCCTGTTTCATCGAGCAGCGACTCAGGAGGCGCGGCTTTGAGGCGGGGGAGGAAGCGATCACGCAAGAGCCCGCTCGGCGCGTAGCGGCCATTCGAATTGAAGCCGTAGCCAATCATCGGCTTGCCGTCGCGCACCATGTCGGTGACGAGCGCGAGGACACTCACGGTCATCTGGCTAAAGTCGATGTAGGAGTTACGAATGTCCGATTTGATGGGGACAACGGTGTCGCGGATATCGACAATGCGCACGGTGCTTCCTTCTTTGTCCTGCTGTCTACCGCAAGCTCTTCAGAAAAACGAGCCTGCTAGTTGCGCTGTAAAAGTGGCCGAAGCTCCCGAATATCGCTGACACTTTCGAGATGAAATATTTTGTCGACGAGACTCGAGCATTTCGTTGCTCCGAGGACTGGCGTGATGAGGTCCGTCGCCTTGGCAATGATTTCGTCGCGCGTCATGGGATTTTCGGGAGTGCCGCGAACGTTGTCGACGCGCTCGGTCAGGTGAGAGCCGTCGGTCAGCGCAACGTCGACAATGGCCACGCGCAATGGCATGAGGCGTTCCAGTGCTGCGTCTGGGATGAGCTGAACTTTCGCTCGTTCGCGAAGCGTCGCCGGGTCTTTCAAGCGCACCCTGTCATGCGCCGAGGCAAAGCTGACCGTCTTGTCGAGAAGCATCACAGCAATCATGTGCTGCAGGCAGATGTCGGGGATTTCGCGGTTGTTGACGATGGCCGCTTCATCGGTGGCAAGTCGTACGGACAGTTGCCGCACATGGGCGGACTCAAACGGATGCTGCTTACGCAAAAGGACCAAGGCGTCGAGCGCCGCCTGGATCGGGGAACCCACGGGCCACTTCTTAATGTTGGTTCGCGTCACTTCGTAGCGCTCGCCAAGCTTGTCGACGAGCCCGGCGGGATCGGCGTGGGGGTTGTAAGCCGCGAAGAAGTTGTCTCTTCCGGAGAGAATGTCGTCCACGCCGGTCCAGCCGGCTTGCACCAGCAACGCCGCAGTGACGCCGCTACGGGCGGTCATGCCGCCGAAATGGAAGGCTTTCTGAACGTGGTCGGTGTCGCGATTCCATGCTCCGAGACCCGAAGATTGATGCGCCGCGTAGCCCAACATGCAACGCATTTGCTGCGCGTTCAAACCTGCGGCGCAGCTTGCCGCCGCTGCAGCGCCAAAAAGGGGAGAAATGCTGTGGGTGCTCCAATGGCTTTCTGCTTCGAACCGCTGACCGCCCAGAGTCATCGTGAAGCGCGGGCCGATGTCGTAGCCCAGCGCCGCAGCCCGCAAGAAATGTGTTCCGCTGACAGCAAACCGCTCCCCTGCCGCAAGAGCGGCAGGAAGGACCGCGCAGCCAGGATGAGATTGCGAGGGAGAGTGTGAGTCGTCGGTCTCGTCGGCGTGGGCGAGCACGCCGTTTGTCAAAGCCGCTTCGATTGGCCCGCACAAGAAGTTCGACGCCACCACCGTGGCGACCTCTTTGCCACCGTAGGAGCGGGCGAACTCCAGGGCAGCGCGCCCGGGAGGCAACTCGGAACCGGAAATCATGGCGGCGAGAGTATCGAGCACGTGTTGCTTCGTTTTTTCAACTACTTCTTCCGGCAGCGCGCGGGAGCGCGCCTCGCTCATGTAAGTGCTGAGGCGTTCCATGACCGAACTTGTTTCTCGTACAGCGCGGCTGGCAAGGGGAGCCGCGCTGGCGAAGGCCATCTTCGGCCTGAGTGCCGCAGATGCAATGGCCAGGCCGGCAATCTCAAAGAGTCCACGACGGGTCAAAGACGGGCTGGCACGCCGGTCTCTAGAATCGTCACGCGCAAGCAGCTCCATGATCCTTGTTCTCCTCTTCGATGGGCATGATCACCGGACAAGTACATATTGGTCGAATTGCACCGCCCGTCAAGAAGCTACCGGATGCTTCTCGAGGAGGCCGAAAATAGCATTAATTTATCTTTAGACCCCCGGAACACGCCTCGACCGCTAAGTTTCATCGGTGACGGGCTGAGGCTTGGCCAAAAGTGCCGCTCCCAGTCCACATGCTGCCGCAAACGAAAGCCATAGACCGGGAACCGCGAGGTTACCGGTGGCATGAATGAGATAAATGCCGATGGCGGGCGTAAAACCGTTGCCAGGCTATAGGCAAGGGAGAACCCGGAAGTCCTCACGTTGACCGGCATGACCTCCGTTAAGAAAACCACCATAGATTCGTTGTAGCTGCCGAAGATGCAAGACAGCCAGAGTTCCACTGCCAGCAATCTCGCGAACGACGGCGAGCGAACCAGCCACAACATCGCCGACGAGCATCAGAAGGCATGCAGGCGATGGAGAAGATTCCCATGGACATAAGGCCAAGCGTCAGCAGGAGGCCGGCGCGGCGGCCGTGTTTGTCGGTATACGCGCCAAGCACAATGGCGCCGAGGGGGCGCATCAAAAACTCTGCGCCGAAAGTCATCAGCGACAACATCAACGACAAAAAGGCGTTGCCGGCGGGGAAGAAGGCTTGGCCGATGGCCGAGGCGTAATAGCCAAAGACCATGAAGTCGTACATCTCAAGAAAGTTTCCGCTGGAGACGCGCACCACCGACCAGATTTTGGCGCACCGGTCAGAGGAGCTGAGCATGGGATTTCATTGTGAGAAGGGCATCTTATTTTCTTGCCGCGCGGCGGAAGACAAGTGGAATCGTGGGAGCGCCGAGCGCAGCGTCTAATAGGCCTCGCTTGCCCAGAGTTGGCCTTCCCACTTACTTTCCCTGGCTGACCTGGGCGGCAATGGCTGCACCTAGCTCTTTCGTGGAAGCAGTACCTCCGATGTCCGGAGTGCGCACGCTCCCTTGGGCCAAAACTGCGGCGATGGCGGCTTCCATAGCGTCGGCGGCTTCTGAGTGGGCCAAGTGCCGGAGCATCATGGCACCAGACCATATCTGTCCGATGGGATTGGCGATTCCTTTTCCCGCGATGTCCGGCGCAGAACCGTGAACCGGTTCGAACATGGAAGGGAATTCCTTCTCCGGATTCAAATTCGCCGATGGCGCGATGCCAATCGATCCGACGACCGCGGGGCCAAGGTCGGAGAGAATATCTCCGAAAAGATTCGACCCGACAACGACGTCGAACCAGTCGGGATGGCGGACAAAGTGCGCGGTCAGGATGTCGATGTGAAATTGGTCCGTCCGCACGTCGGGATACCCCGTAGCCATAGCCCGAAAACACTCATCCCAGAAGGGCATGGTATGGATGATCCCGTTGGATTTCGTCGCCGAAGTAAGATGTCTTTTTCGCGTGCGGGCTAATGCAAAGGCGTAGCGCAACACGCGATTAACGCCACGTCGTGTGAAGACCGTCTGCTGCACGGCCATTTCCTCTTCGGTTCCTTCATACAGCCGGCCGCCAATGTTGGAGTATTCGCCTTCGTTATTTTCACGGACGATGCAGAATTCAATTTGACCAGGCTTCCAGTGCTTGAGCGGGCTCTCAATTCCTTCCAACAGCCGCACGGGCCGCAGATTGACGTACTGCCGGAAGCTGCGGCGGATCGGGATTAAAAGCCCCCACAGCGAAATATGATCCGGAACATCCGGGTGTCCCACGGCGCCGAGAAAAATCGCGTCAAAACTCCGTAGTTGTTCGAGGCCATCCGGCGGCATCATTCTTCCGGTCTTGATATACGTTTCGCAGCTCCAATCGAAACATTGCCAGGTGAAACGGAATCCAAAGCGCTTTGCCGCGGCCTCCAGCACGCGCATGCCTTCGGGCACAACTTCTTTGCCGATGCCGTCTCCAGGGATCACGGCAATGCTGAATGTTTGCATCGACTGAGCGCCTATCCTTTTTCGAGCGACAGCAAAGGTGACAACGTGCGCACATCGGATACTGATTCCAAGGCCTTCACACCATCGATGATCTTCTCCGTTTTGGCTTTTGGCCACTCGGCGTATTCGGCGCAGCCTCGGAATTTCCATGCCGCTTCTTCGAGCGTCATGGGATCGGCGGGACTGCCTTTTCCTAAATCAGCGCGGCCTGCGATCACCCGCCCGTCCTTGAGGTGAATTTTGAGCAGGGAAGTCATTTTGTCATAACCGGCCTTCTCCGCTTCCGGGTCCACATAAAAATTGACCCGCCGAATCATCTCCTGAACATCCGCTCTCTGCACGATTTGATCGGTGAACTCACTCAAGCCCGCCTTGTCTCGCAAAAGCAGAATGGCCGGGCAGAACAGTAGGATGCACCAGGAGGCCGCAGATGCGATCTTTTGCTGCCGAGAGTTGCGTATCGTCAAAATCGTCCACATGAATGGATACGCTGTTTGTCCAGGCGGCAAAGCGCGGAGAAGTTTTGAGTCCCGCCCCGATCACCGAGGCCTTTCCGCCGCACACGCCAAGATGCTCGAGATGCTCGCGGCAAATTACGCCCGATCGCGCCAGAGATCCGGCGAGAGCAAGATCCAGTCCATCAAGGATCGACTTTTTTCCAAGTTCGATGACCTCCGAAGGGATATCTTCGTATCTTGTTTCAACGACAAACTTCCCCACGTGGTTCGTTAGTCCACGAACTTGCGGAAAGTCGGCCCGCGAAGGTATTGCTGTTCTTTCAGCAGAGATGAAAAAGGAGCTCGAAGCGATGGCTCCGAGGGATGGCTTGCCAAACTCGCGCCTGTGCATGGCTGGTGTCGAAATTCTCCTACGGTTGTATATCGTACACCCGCACTTCGGCGTCTTTGCCTTCGCGGTGAGGCACAGCCAGGTAGTAGCGATTCAGTTCGGGCACGAGAATGCCGGTTTTTGCGCGAAAGCCTCCTTGCACTTTCTCCAGGAGAGAGTAGTGATCGGGATCCTGTTGTTCAAAAACGTCGAGATAGCCATCTCCTGCGAGATAAATCCGCTTGTATTTTGCGTCGTAAGCCGCGTCGTCCACCATCCCAACGGAGGGAAGCTCGGCGATGACTTTGCCAGTATCCGAATTCAGAACGATCAGCCTTCCCGGCTTGCGCGCCGAGACGAAGAGACGATGATTTGCTTCGTCGAAGGCCATGGCGACGTTGGTCTGATCGCCCGGGGGCAAGGGCCAAGTCGCCAGCAGGGAGCCTTTATTGCGGTCCAGAACGCCGACGGTATTTTGCCCCGTGATGTTACAAAACAGGCGGGGGCCGGACTTTTCCAGCACGAGGGCTTCCACACGGTTGGAAACGACTTTGATATCGCGAAGCTTCTTGGAGGCGTTTGTGTCAATGACGCTGATCAAGGAATAAGGAGTATGGGCTTCTCTACCGCCATTAACGACATACAAGTAGCGTGTTGCCGGATCATAGGCGATGGAGTCGGCATCAATGGATACTTTGATTTCGCCAAGCGGCTTATACGTTTCGCTGTCATAGACTCTGACAGCCGAGGCATCGCCCTCCACGACAAAGAGTTTCTTGAGGTCCTTTCGATACAGAATGGCGTGGGGCGCCTTTGCATCTTCGATTGTGTGGACGCGTGTGTTCGTGGCGGTATCCAGTACATCCACCTTGTCATTCTCTTCGTCAGTGAGAAAAAGCCGGTGCCCGTCGATGTCGGGCGCAAAATGATCGAAGTCGCCGTCCTTGAGTCCCGGTAAAGGAATGGTCGCCACGAGCTTCAACGGCTCTTTGGTTTGCGCCATAACGTGGGAGGGAAAGGCCAGCAACAGCATGACAATGAACCGCCTACTCATTCGATCCTCCCTACGTTAGCTTAACGGCCAGCGCCCTGCGTGACTGACGGGGCAGAAATCTTCTGAAAATCCAAACCTGGCAAAACTGGGGTCTTCTCGAGCCTCACGGCGTCCAGGGAGTTGGGATTTAACCCAAGCAAAGTCAAGATGCTTGGCGCGATTTGCGAGGTTTGCACAGGAAACTTGATGAGGGACCGACCAAGTCCAGGGAAGGAAACCAGAAGCGGCACATTACGGTCGGCTTCCGTATTACCACCGTGCTCCGCCACGAAAGCGCTGTCTGCATCAACGTAAATCTGGCCTGGAACAGGCTGAATGAGGATATCGGGTACGCGCGGATCGTTCTTGGGGTCATTAAACATCAGCTTTAGGGCCTCCCCGGAGTAAATCTCTTGGATGCCGGCTTCGTTCTGTATCTTTCGTAGAGCGTCGACGACTGCGGGCGTGTGATCGTGATCCGAGAGCCACAGCAAGACGACACTTCCATCTTGTTCGATAAAAGCCAACAGGCCCTCGCGAACTGAGGCGACGGTTTTAGGAATTGTTTCCAGATCAGCATGCCTAAGGCGCATCGGATCAATCGGTGAATCCCCATGCTTGGCGGTCACAATGACGAGCGTGGATGCCAACAGGTTCTGACTACCGAGCCGGTCAAGCAATTTTTTGATGGATTGATCGGTATGATGGAAGGCTTCCTCGAGGAGCGGGCTTGGCTTTCCGCTGCTATCGAGATAGCCGCCACTTTTGGTCTTCTGGGCCACACTGATTGCTTGAAAATTCATTCCGAATAGGGCAGGAACGCCGACGTGGCGCGATCCTCCGTGGTCTTTGCCGTCGATTTCGTTCAGCATCGCTGCAACTTTCAGGTCGTCGTACGATTCAATATTTTTTATATCCCGGAAGGGTCGGACCTCCGGTGTGTAGAGATCGTCTACTCCCTTGCCCGACGGACCATTCACGAAGTCATAGGCGGGGTGCTTGTCGGACCACGCGGTCCGACGACCACTTTTCCTAATAACCTCAAAGACGGTGTTTACGCGAAGGAAGTCGTGGGGGAGAACCGGCGCGCAGCCCTTCTTGGGATCTCTCGGCAATTTTGCGAGATCAATGCCTCCGCCGCCATCAACGGCATCGCGATTGAGGTCAATCGAGGAATCGAAAACTACGGGAGTTCCCACAGTGGAGCAGTCAGATGCCGGCGGCGACAGACTTCGATCGTAGGAATTCTCGAAGAGCACTCCCGTTGCGGTCGGAGACCCTCCTGTCACCATGGAAAGCAATCCAGGCCACGAATTGGAAGGGAATGTAGTGAAGGCATTGGAATAAGTAATGCCATGGGCACTTAGTTGCGCCAAGGCCGAGTCCGGTTTTTCGTTGACGAGCCTTGCCAAGTCAAGGCTATGCATTCCGTCAATGCTGAGCAGCAGGATGCGTTGTACGGAGGCATTCGAGCCCGACAGCCCACTCGGACCCGAGCGCTGCGCGTTTGAGAATATCGGGAACAGCAGTGCCAATGCGGACACGAAAGAAACGATTGCCGCGAAGGCAGGCCACGCGTGGACTTCTCTTTGACCGATTCTCATTCTGGAACCGCTATCCTCAAACGCGTAATATTCGTTGAGGCCATCAAAAATAGTCAATGTTGTTCGGCTGGACGAAAATGAAAGTGCGGCTGCTTGGGGGCAAAATCGGCTGATTTTGCAGGGGAACAATCTTGCCCAGGAATGTCGGAGCTAAACAGAAATTAATCTTGGGTTAAGTTGTGGTCCGTTTGAATGCATTATGCTCTGACGCGCTGCTCCACGGTGACATTTGTGCTCGAATGCAGAGCCACCTTTTGCAATTCAAACGGACCAAAATCCAGATAGTCTGGCAGGGAGAGAAAATGAAGAAATGCTTTCCGATCCTCACGATGATGCTTGCCCTCTTCGGAGTAGAAGCTCGGGCTCAGGATCCCGCTCCTCTGAAACTCGTCGAGACCATTAAGTTGCCCTCGGACATCAAAGGAAATTTCGATCACTTCGCAATTGACGTAAAAACCAGCCGGTTGTTTGCAACCCCGGAAGGCTACAAGTCCGTCCTTGTTTTCGACGTGCCAAGCGGGAAGCTGATTCACACCATTCGCGGCATCGAGAAACCCCATGCGATCCTCTACCGGGAAGACCTGCGCCATTTGTATGTGACGGACGGGGAAGCTGGAGAATTGAAAATCTTTGACAGCACCAATTATGCTCTGCTCTCAACCGTGAAGCTACTGTTGGATACGGACTCGATTGGCTACGACCCGGAAACAAAACTCCTGTACATTGACAATGGCGGCGGCGACGTCCACGAAGCGTACTCCATGATTAGCGTCGTGGATACGACTGCTGGTAAAAAGGTGGCCGATATCAAAGTTGATGGCGATACCCTCGAAGCCATGCGGCTTGAAAAGTCCAGCCCCAAAATGTACGTGAATAACAAGGCCAAGAACCAGGTCGAAGTCATCGACCGGAACAAGCGGGAGATCGTGGCGAGCTGGCCGGTAACCAAGAGCAAGACCAATGTCGCCATGGCCCTGGACGAAGCGAATCATCGTTTGTTTATCGCCTGCCGCGCCGGAGATATCGTGGTGTTGGACACGGCTTCCGGCGAGGAGCTCACGGCGCTGCCGATCACCAAGGGAGTGGACGATCTCATTTATGATGCGGCAAGCCGTCGTCTCTACGCATCCGCGGACGGGAGTGTGGACGTTTACGAACAAACGGACCCTGACCATTACAAGTTGCTCGGGAAGGTGCCTACCGGCCCCATGGGAAGGACATCCTTGCTGGTTCCCGCACTGAAGCGATATTTTGTGGCCGTTCCACGGCATGGGACGGAGAGCGCGGAAATCCTGGTTTTTGAAGTTCACTAGAACCACTTGTGATCGACAGTTTGGATTGCCTGACGGAAAGCGCGCGTGAATCCTAGGGTGTTTTCCAATCGTTTGTTAACAAGCGACGAAAGCCTACTCGGGGGAGGAATGTCTTGAGAGTGCATTTTGCGAAAGTTTTGCTGAAATGCCGCGCTTTCAGCATGTTGGCTCTTGTCTTGCTTGGCGCAATTGCGCCGCCGCTGCGCGCACAGAATACCCAACCCGTGGCGATTCGCGCCGGACGCTTGTTTGACAGTAAGTCAGGCAGAATGCTTGAAAACCAGATCGTTCTTGTAGAAGGCGAAAAGATTTCGGCAGTGGGACCTGCCGACCAAGTGCAAATTCCTGCGGGGGCGCAGGTCATCGATCTGAGTAAAGCAGCGGTTCTCCCCGGATTAATTGATGGGCATACCCACGTATTCGGCTTTGGTCTCGATGGCGTCAAGCCGGGAGGCCCACCGTTCGCTAGCCCCATTAATGATACCCGCGAATACCGCACGCTTCTGGCCCTGGCCAACGCGCAAAAGGATCTTCGAGCGGGATTCACAACGCTCCGCGATTTGATGAGTCACGGCGGCGGCTACGCAGACGTCGACATTAAGAGGGCCATCAACCGGGGCTATTTCCAAGGTCCGCGCATGCAGGTTTCGACCATGGGGCTGGTGGCCACCGGCGAAGGGATTCTGGGCTCGCCGGAGGTCAGCCTGCCGGGGAATTACCAGGCTGTGGACAATCCGTGGGCCGCACGGCAGGCGGTTCGGGAGCAAATCCACTACGGTGCTGACTGGATCAAGTTTCATTCGACCTCGGACTACGAGTTTGAACCAAATGGAGAGTTGTTCAGCAATCCCACGTTCACAAAGGAAGAAGTCGACGCCATCGTGGATGAGGCTCATCGCCACGGCAAAAAAGCAGCTTGCCACGCGTTCGGCGGAGAAGGCTTGCGCAATTGCGTCCAAGCAGGCGCTGACACCATTGAACACGCCATCGATCTGGACGAGGCCACTGCCGACTTGATGAAGAAGAAGGGGCTCTACCTCGAACTAACGGCCTATCACTATTCTCTGTCTGATTACACGCTAGGAGATGCCAAAGCAACCGGGGGCAAGTACAGCCTGGAAGCGATGCGCGAGAAGAGCGGCCGCTTGGCGATTTCCCGGGGCTTGAAGATTTCATTTGGATCTGGCGTGGGACCCTTCCCCCACGGGACGCAGGCTGCCGAATTCTCCTATTTGGTCAAATACGGCATGACTCCCGCTCAGGCCATCCAAACGGCAACGAAAGTAGCAGCGGAAATGATGGGGTGGCAGGAGCACGTCGGGTCGATCGAGAAAGGAAAGTTCGCCGACGTCATCGCGGTTTCCGGCGATCCCCTGAAAGACATTACCGAGCTCGAACGCATAAGATTTGTCATGAAGGGCGGGCAGGTGATTCGGAACGACGTCAAGTGAGTCGGGCGGCGACGAACGAAGGCTGCTCCGGCGCGGTGCATACGGTCTCTGGCGAGTACTGACCTTCCGCCAATCATGCACTCGCGCCAGAGCTTTCTTCATGGTAATAAACAAGATGTATGCGCATTTTATTGGTTGAAGATGAGCGCAAGGTGGCGAGCTTTCTCGCGCGAGCCCTGCGCGAAAATACGTATGCCGTGGACGTGGCCGAGACCGGAGAAAAAGCACTAGAGCTCGGTACGGATGTGCCCTACGACGCCATTCTCCTGGATGTCCGGCTACCTGGCATGAGCGGCACCGAAGTCTGCCGCGAATTGCGGCAGCGGGGCATTGAAGCTCCAGTCCTGATGCTCACTGCCCGTGGCCTCGTCGAGCAGAAAGTCGAAGGCCTCGATGCCGGAGCCGATGATTACCTCACAAAGCCTTTTGTGCTCACCGAGCTTCTCGCGCGCGTCCGCGCGCTCGTGCGGCGCGGGTTCCATAGCGGCAACGCCAGGCTTCGATACGGCGACCTCGAGCTCGACCGGCACCGCCGCCGCGCCAACCGCGGAAAGGAAGTGATTCCCTTAACGAGCAAAGAATTTGCTCTCCTCGAGCTCCTGCTTCTCCGCGCACCTGAACTGGTTACGCGCAGTGAGATTGTGGAACACGTCTGGGATTGCCATTTCGACAGCGAGACAAATCTGGTCGAGGTCTACGTCAACCGCTTGCGCCAGAAGATTGATCACGACCGGCCTGCAAAGCTCATTCATACGATTCGCGGAGTTGGCTACCGGCTGGGAGCTTTGGAATCATGAGAGCCAAGACGCTCCGTTCCCGGATGATGGTGCTCTTTTGTTCTGTTGTAGGCGTACTGCTCGCTGCTTCGTACCTTGCTTTTTGGGCCCTGCTTGCCCGCGCTATCCCGGCGCAACTGAACCGCCAATTGTTGGAAACTTCTCGCCCCATACTCGCAGACATTGCTTCCGAACCGAATGCGCGCGACGTGGAGCGCCTCGACATTCCAGGGCAATTCTTCGAGGTCCTTGACGGAGAGGGGAAAGTGCTCCAACGCTCAAGAAACTTGACCAATCCGATCGACCTGAAAAGCTTAAAGCTCAACGGTTTGCATCCCGTATTCGGCATAGGTGCTGTTGGAAATTCCGAGTCCGTGCGCGTTGCGCTTATTCCTTTTGAGCAAGCCGCCGGGCACAGGTTCCTGGCGATCGCGATCCCCACATTCGGGACCAATCGCTTATTAGATACTTTTGGCGGCATTACCTTGCTGCTCTTTCCGTTGAGCTTACTACTCACCGCAGCAATCTCCGCCTTTTACGTGGGGAAAAGCCTTACGCCCATCAAGGCGCTTACGCGGCACGCCGAACTCATGGCCAAACGGGTGACCGATCGCCAGGGATTCTGGGAGCCGTTGCCCATTGCTTCGCCGCATGACGAGTTGGGGCGTCTTGCGGAGACCTTCAATCAACTCCTGCAAGGCATCGATTCCGCGGTTCGCCAGCTGCGCCAGTTCGTTACGGATGCTTCTCACGAATTGCGCACACCGCTCGCGGTACTGCACGGCGAGACCGAGCTGATTCTTTCCAAGCCGCGCACGGCGGACGAATACCGAAAGACTCTTGCTGCGATTGACGACGAATTGAAGAAACTGACGCGAATCGTAGAAGGGTTGTTCACACTCTCCATGGCCGATGCGGGCCAGTTGCGCTTGGAAAACGAACCGCTCTATATCAATGAAACGCTAGAAGAAACTTGCGCACTGGTTGGCCCGCGGGCGCGGGCCAAGAATATTTCCATCGTGCGTAACCTCAACCAAGAAGTTGCCTATCTCGGTGACGAGGCCTTCCTGCATGAGCTGTTTTTGATTTTTCTGGACAATGCCATTAAGTATTCTCCTTCCGATTCGCAGGTACGCGTCAACCTCGCGCAAAACGGAAATTCACTTCGAATTTGCTTTGAGGATCAAGGTATTGGAATAGCGAGCGAGCATTTGCCTTTTATTTTCGAGCGTTTCTACCGCGCCGCGCGTCCGGGAAACGGTGAAGTACACAGCGGCGGGCTCGGGCTGGCGATTGCGCAGGCCATCGCTCGCGCGCAGGGCGGATCCATTACCTGCCAAAGCACGTTGGGCTCGGGCTGCACCTTCACGATCCTTTTGCCTGCTTCACCAGCTGTGGAAATTTCTCCCAAAGATTCACCTGAACGGAAATTAATCTTGGGTTAAGGCACGGGCACGGACTATACAATAGGCTCCACCCAAGTGTGGAGGTGATCCGTGCCATTTCGAAGCATTTCCGCAGTGTATTCGTCTGGCCGCACCCTTTTAGCTTTCCTGATCCTTGGCATTCTTTCCGCCGTTGCGGTGTGGGCCCAGGTAGCCGGAGGAACGATTTCTGGCACCATAACCGATCCATCGGAGAAATTGATACCTCAGGCCCAAGTCTCCATCACCAACGTGGCGACGGGAATTACTACTACCGTCATGACCAACGCGGACGGTATTTTTACCGCCCCCAACCTGCTTCCGGGAGAATACGAAATCACCGTCGCGGCGAAGGGCTTCAATACCGAGGGTCGCAAAGGGATTACACTTACGGTTGGGGCAGAGCAGGTCTTCAATCTCACGCTCCACGTGGGGTCTGCGGCCAAAACGGTTGTAGAGGTCACAACCGAAGCGCCTGCCGTCCAGCTCGCCAGTTCCGACATCAGCGCCGTCGTTACGGCTAATACCGTGCGCGAACTTCCATTGAATGGCCGAAGCTGGACGGACTTGGCTGCCCTGCAACCTGGCGTGGACACCATTCAGACTCAGCCGACCTTTGCGACTGGCGCCGATCGCGGCAATCGAGGGTTCGGGCAGCAATTGACCATTTCCGGCGCGCGGCCTCAGCAGAATAACTACCGATTGGATGGCGTCAGCCTCAACGATTACGCCAACGGCGCACCCGGCAGCGTAATGGGTGGGAACCTCGGTGTAGATGCCATTCAGGAATTTTCTGTCCTGACCAGCAATTACTCGGCGGAGTACGGGAAGACCTCTGGAGGAGTGGTCAACGCGGTCACGCGGTCTGGCGCCAATGCCTTTCACGGCAGCGCCTACGAGTTTCTCCGAAACAGCGCGCTGGACGCCGCAAACTTCTTTGAGAATGCGGGCGGACATCCAAAGTCACCCTTCAAGCGCAATCAATTCGGCGGCGCGATGGGGGGGCCTATCGTCAAAAGCCGCACTTTCTTTTTTGCAGACTACGAAGCAATCCGCCAGTCGAAGGGCATTGCTTACTTCGATTCCGTGCCCTCCCCAGACGCGCGCAGCGGAAACCTCACCAACCCCACCGCGACTGTGACAATAGACCCTGCGGCACAGAAGTATCTCGCGCTTTATCCTATCCCTCAAAGCTGCGGAGGTAACGTTTGCCCGTTTGTGTATACCGGTCAGCAGGTTATTAACGAGAACTTTATCACCACCCGGCTGGACCATAAGTTTTCCGAGAAGGACAGTCTTTTCGGGACTTACATGTTCGATAGGACGCCGTATAGTTCACCGGACGGCATGGGCAACGTTCTGCTTGGCAGCTTAAGCTCGCGACAGATCGTTGCGGCTGAGGAAACCCACGGTTTCACCGCGACCTTTGTCAACGCCATCCGGTTCGGGTACAACCACGAATCCGTAAACAACAATCAGAGCGTGAGTGCCATTAACAAGGCAGCGGCCGATACTTCGCTTGGGGCCTTCGCCGGCCGGGATGCGGCCTTTTTGCACGTCGGAGGTGTCACCGACATGTCGGGCGGAGTTGGTGGACTTCCGACTTATCTGTACCGCTGGAGTTCCTTTCAGGGTTATGACGACGCATTCTTCAACCGAGCCAGGCATGCCATCAAGTTTGGCTTCGCTTTCGAGCGTATGTTCTCACAAGCCACTGCGCTCACGGACCCCAATGGAGTCTGGACTTTCGACAATTTGAAGGCATTTCTTCAAAATCAGCCGACGAAGTTCCAAGGAGGGATTGCCAGTTCCCTGACGCCACGACATTTTCGGCAGAACCTCATCGCTGGCTATGTACAGGATGACTGGCGCCCAAGGTCGAACCTGACGCTGAATCTTGGACTTCGCTATGAAATGGCCACGGTGCCGACCGAGACGCAAGGCAAACTGGTCAACCTCCGGCATCTCACCGATCTGTTGCCCGTCTGTGGCGTGATGGTCACCGGAGGCTGTTCCGGCACAGGGGCTTTGTTCTCGAACCCCACGCTTCATAACTTCGAACCGCGCGTCGGTTTTGCCTGGGATCCCATTCGCAATGGCAAGCTGGCTGTCCGCGGAGGAGCGGGTTTGTTCGATGTTCTGCCGCTCCCCTACCAATTCACTCTTTTGGAAACGCAAGCGATCCCTTTTTTCCAGTACACGACTCTAAAAGTAGCGGATTTTGCCAACGCTCAGCCTCCACAATCGCCGCTTACGTTTCCTGCCGTTCCACCTGCGGACATCACTGGAAACAAATCGCGCAGCACATTCATTGATTCGAATCCCAAGCGCAACTACGTCATGCAGTGGAACCTCAATGTGCAATACCAGCTCACCCCAAGTTTGGCAACTATGGTCGCCTACGTAGGGTCACGAGGCGTGCATCAGCCCTTCCGTGTGGATGAAGCCGACCTTGCGATTCCAAGCGTAACGCCAGCAGGGTATTTGTGGCCGGCGAACGACTCTCCCATTAATCCGGCCTTCGGCTCTATACGAGGAATGTTTTATCAAGGGCGCTCCTACTACAATGCCTTGGAGTTTCAGTTGGCACGCCGGATGAGCCATGGCTTTCAAATGCAGGGTACCTTCACTTGGGGAAGGAGTATTGACACTAGTTCAGCAACCGTTGCTGGCGACGCCTTCGGGAATTCGATTTCTAGCCTGGACTGGTTCGACATGAGATTGACCCGCGGCCTCTCTGATTTCAATGTGGGGCGCACGCTGGTCGTAAACGGCACTTGGGAAGTGCCGACGGCCAAATCATTCTCCGGACCGGGCCGCTGGATTACCGACGGATGGGAACTTGGCTTGATCCTCACCGTCAGCGACGGTGTGCCGTTTACTCCAACATGGGGCACAGGCGGAGACCCGGCAAACACACTGAGCGGCGACGACTTTGCCTATCCGAATCGGCTTGGTGGACCAGGCTGCGCGAACCTGACGAACCCGGGAAACCCCAATAACTACATCAAGACGCAATGTTTTGCGATTCCCACCGCCCCAGACTCTGCCTTCTGGAACGCAAATTGTATGGGGGGAGACTCGAACTCCCTGCAATGCTTCAATCTCCGCGGCAATGCTGGCCGAAACATTTTGATCGGTCCGGGCATTACCAACCTGGATTTCTCGGTGTTCAAGAACAACCACATCAAGCGCATCTCGGAGAACTTCAACGTGCAGTTCCGTGTGGAGATGTTTAATATTCTCAACCATCCCAATTTTGCGCCGCCGGGCCCGGGCGACGGCAATACCGACATTTTCGATGCGACCGGAGCATCGCTTGCGCCAACCGTGGTGCAAGGCGGAACTGCGGGTCTCTTGGTCAGGACGACGATTCCGGAGCGCCAAATTCAGTTCGCGCTCAAATTTATTTTCTAGCTGTCGGATCGATGAAACGAATCCAAGGTCAGACAGGAGATCTGTCCGAGGGTAACTTTGCAGTTCCGAATTCTCTTTGTCATCGTGGCTTCTGAGACAAGAATCAGTCGAATGGAACGCATGCTTATCCCGGGAGGAAGGGAATGAAGGGACCCAGGCTTCTCTTGGTTCTTTGTGGAGCCGCCGCATTGTGTGGCACGCTTTTGCCCGCCGACCCTTCAGGGGGTGGCTATCACCTGCTTACCAAGTACGATCTCGGCGCGGCGCCTGGCGGGAAAGAGTATTGGGACTACATGAGCTTCGATCCTTCGTCGCGGCGTCTGTATATTTCGCACAACACCGAGGTCAAGGTCGTTGAAGCGGACACCGGCAAAATTGTTGGCATCATCGCGGACCTCAAGCGCGTCCACGGCATTGCCCTCGTCCCTCATCTCGGTAAGGGGTTCATCAGCGACGGTGGTGCCGATGAAGCTGTCGTCTTCGATCTCAAGACCCTGAACGTCACCGGTCATATCAAGACCGGTGGCAACCCCGACTGCATCCTGTACGACCCCGCCTCAAAACACGTCTTTACGATGAACGGTAAGACCAACAATGCCTCCGTCATTGACCCGGCGAACGACACCGTGGTGGCCACGATGGATATGGGCGGCCGCCCCGAATATGCCGTCTCCGACGGCCACGGGACCATTTACGGCAACATTGAAGACAAGAATGAGGTAGTCGCTCTCGACTCCCGCGGCAACACCGTCAAGTCCCGTTGGCCCATCGCCCCCGCGGAAGAAGCCACCGCCATGGATATGGACCTCAAGCACCACCGGCTTTTTATCGGAGGCCGCAACAAACTTCTCGCAATTATGGATTCTGAGACTGGGAAAGTGATTCAAACATTTCCGATCGGCGCCGGCGTCGACACCAACATTTACGAGGCGCGAACGGGTCTGCTATTCACCGCAACGCGTGAAGGGACGCTGCACGTTTTTCACGAAGACAGTGCCGATAAATTCAGTGCTGTCGAAACGGTCAAGACCGAATTTGGCGCACGCAACGCGGCGCTTGATCCCCAAACACACCGAATCTTCATCGACACGGCGGATTTCGGCCCTGCTCCCGAGCCGACGGCAGAACAACCGCATCCTCAACCTACCCCGGTCTCAGGAACGTTCCGCCTCCTCGTCTACGGACGCTGACCGGTGTGCGTCCGGGAGAGGCCGCAACGACTGGCCACGATGGGCACTGTCCTTTTTGCGCTGCGACTGCGCTAAGATAAGCCGGCAACGAAATTGGGTTAGGCAAATGCTGAATCTTCGAAAAGGTGGGCTCGCGGTGTTCGTGATTGCCGCGATGACAGGCCCCTGTCCCAGCATAAGCGTATGGGCCAAGCCTGGCACTCCGTCGCAATCGGCAAATTCTACCCAATCGCAGGAGACAGCTTCCGCTTCTTCGAAAGATAATTTTGATTTCAACTTTTTCAAATCGAAAGTCGAACCCATTTTCCTGAAGGAGCGTCCCGGTCACGCTCGCTGTTACGCTTGCCACTCGGATCCGAATAGGGTTTTTCACCTTGAACGCTTGCCGGAGGGAGCTACGGAGTGGACCGAGGAACAATCGCGGCGGAACTTCCAGACGGTAACAAGGCTCGTTGCTCCCGGTGATCCACGTTCCAGCCTGCTCTTGATTCATCCGCTGGCGCCGGAAGCTGGCGGGGATGCATTCCATTCCGGCGGCAGGCAGTTCGAAACGCAAAACGATCCTGACTGGCTCACACTCGCTGAATGGGTCCGCAGTGCACGTACGGCTTCCAGCCGGAAATCGCACACCGGGTCGTTCATCTACGTTACCAATAGCGCTGGAGGCACGGTTGACGTCGTCGCTCCGGCTACCAACAGCGTTATTCAAGTGATCCGCGGCATCGAGCTGCCGCACGGCATCAATTTTTCTCCGGATGGCTCACGCGTGTACGTCAGCGATGAGTCGGAGAGCGTGCTTGACGTAATTGACCGCGAGCGTGGGGAAATTATCAAAAAAGTTTCGCTTAGCGGCCGGCCAAACAATCTCACCATAACCAGAGACGGTCGCCGGGTACTCGTGGGCATCCGCACGCTCCCCGGGGCCGTCGACGTGATCGATACAACTTCTCTCACCCTCGCAAAGACCATCCCCATCAACAGAAGCATCCACAATATTTACGTCACGCCGGACGGGAAATATGCGGTGGCCGGCTCCATCGAGTCCAAATCGGCGACGGTCATCGATCTCCAAACCGACCAAGCGGCATGGGAGGTCAAATTCGACAATGGCGTGCGCCCCATGGCTTTTGACACGAATGCTGACGGCTCGACGAAACGTATCTTCGTGCAACTTTCCAACCTCAATGGATTTGCCGTGGTCGATTTCGCCAAGCATACAGAAGTCGCTCGCGTGAAATTCCCCGATCACCCCGGCGGCTATGGCGCCGCCGAGGTGCGCTTGAACACGCCCTCTCATGGCATCAGCGTTGCTCCCAATGGAAAATCGCTCTGGGTCGGGAGCACCGTTGCCAACGCAGTTTTTCAGTATTCGCTTCCGGACCTTAAGTTGCTCGGGTACTGCTCAATGCCCAATGTCTATCCGCCCAACCACGCTCCCACCGGCTCGGTGCCCGAGTGGATCACCTTCACTCCCGATGGTTCGGCCCTCTACGTTTCGAACTCGGGAGCTGCTTCCATCTCCGCAATTGATGCTCGGACCAGGAAACTCACAGCCATAATCCCGGTCGGGGAAGTCCCCAAGCGGATTAACACGCTGACTCTTCCGGGGCCTTGATTCCCGCACGCACCTTGCTCCGGCAAACTTTTCCCGCGTGATTGCGCGTTGCGCCGGTGAACCGGCGAAATGCCCGCGAACCAGCCTCTCCTCGCGGGTTGCACGAGAATGGTTTGTGCTCGCGCCTGAACTATTTCACAGCGCCCGCTTCGAGCAAGATTTCGCGCAGACGTGAAATGGGGATGGCCGGGGCCATATGGCCCTCACGGCCGGTCACGCTCTCCGCTTTGAGCAGCGAATCATCAATGGCTTCTTCGGTAGCCTCTGCAGCGGCTTCCAATAAGGGCGAGAGCGCATCCTCGCCTAGGAGGGAAATCGCGGGACCGCGGCTTCCACCGTAGGTGATGTGGTTTGTGGTTGAGAAGGCAATTACAAAATCCCCGCTGCCATGACTGCCTGTCGCGCCTGCGCGCGCCATGCCCCAAATCGCGCGGGCGGCCAAACGATGCAGTTGACGAGAGTCGAGAGGCGCGTCGGTGGCGATGACGATCATGCATGAGCCGTCGGCCTGATTTCGCGCGGACGAGTCAGGCATAAGGCTTTGTTGAGAGGGCGGCTGCAGCTTCTTCCAAACAGGGACTCCCGCGATCGTGAGACGACCGCCGAAATTGGTTTGCACGAGGACGCCGAGCATAAACCCGCCCTCTTTTTCAGGCAGATGGCGCGAACTCGTGCCGATTCCGCCTTTCCATCCAAAGGCAGTAGTGCCCTCGCCCGCTCCGACCGAGCCTTCCTCGACGGGTCCGGCGCTTGCTTCCTGCAGGGCGCGCTTGACGTGTTCTGGCTTGACGTGAAATCCGCGGATATCGTTCAGCCATCCATCATTCGTTTCGCCGACAACAGGATTCACGCTTGCAACATTTTCATTGCCCGGCAGACTGAGTGTCCAATTGGCCAAGGCTGCGGCTGCCTCCCAAACGCTCAAGGTATTTGTCAGCACAATGGGTGTCTCTATTTGCCCGAGTTCGTTGACTTGCGTGGAGCCGACGAGTTTACCGAAAGCGTTGTAAATGAAAACCGCGCCTGCAACTTTGTCTTGAAAGACATTTTCCCCACGCGGCAGGATTGCCGTGACGCCAGTGCGAACGTTTTCACCTTGCGTGATTGTGACTTGGCCAACCAGCACGCCTGCTACGTCCGTGATGGCGTTCTTCGGTCCGGGATCATAGATGCCGGGCCTGATTCCCAATTCGCGTGCTCGCGGCCGGTGTTCGGTGAGGTTCGCTGTATTTTGTGCCCCTGCCGCCGTGGGCCAGAGCGCCGAGCCGAGAATGAACAAGAAAATTCTTTGCACCGGTGCCCCTCCGAAAACACCACGCTCGATTGGGAAGGTACGTACCCCATGAGCGGCCAGGCTGTTGCTAGAATCTTTGAGATGGCGCATCTAAGCGTCTGGCGGAGATTAGTGGAGCCGGGGCAGGCGCACCTAAACCCGGGTTCAAGGTCTCTGTCAGGGGAATCAGGTTGTTTTGCTTGATCCGGTATTCTTCTCCGCGCCACCGCACTTTGCTAGAAAAAAATGCTGCGACCCAGACTGCGAAATTCGCCGCATCTCGCAAGGGAACCAGCCAGAGCTTTTTGCGAACCACGGGATCACCGAGCCCCCACGCCGCCACGATCCAGGCCATCGTCAGCCTCAAAATCAGATACGCGAGGAGATAGCCAGCGGAGGCAGAAACGGAAGGAGCCAGCACCGCCGCCAGCAGGGCCCACGGCAATCCGAAGGTCATTGCAAGTCCCACATAACCGAGGGGCCGAATATTTCGCAACATAATCGACCACCGTAACTCATGCATCAGGAATTGGCGCAGCCCTTCTCTTGGAAACACCATCCAAACGGGTTTGCGCATCAACGCGATGCGGTAGCCGTGTTTTGCAATCCTGTTCCCCAACGTGAAATCGTCGGAATGGTGGCTAGCCATGGCTTCGAATCCGCCAATTTCCTCCAGCCGTTCTTTGGTGATAGCCATGGTCCAACCGAGGGCGAAATCTATTCCACCGAACTTGTGGGCTACAAGCACATTTGCTGAGGAATCGCTGGGGACTCCGACAGCGTCGAGATCACTTGCAAAATTTCCCTTCGTGATGCTGCGAAAGAAAGCCGTGACCACGCCAACCTGCGGGTCTTGAAACGGTGCGACAGCATTTCGCAAATAGTCAGCCTCGACGCGTACGTCGCTGTCATTGATGACCAGGAGGTCGAACTTCGCCTCCCGCACGAGGCGGCAAAGATTATTCATTTTCGGGCTGGTGCCGAGGGAAGGCGCCCCTACCGAAATGCGGATGGCGCGCTCAGGAAAACTCCGCTGCAAATTTTCGATGAGGGGTATTACCGGATCGTCTGAGTCCACTACGCCAAACAAAATTTCGTATTGAGGATAATCCAATCGGCAAAAACTGGCAAAGTTTTCGTAGGCTTCGTGATCGAGGCCCCGCACGGGCTTGAGGATACTCACTGGCGGGGTGAACCCGGGCGTCGCTGGTGGTGCTTTGCGCACGGTGCGGAAGTAAAACCAGCCGCAGTACGTTGCAACCACGTAATAGGCGAGTGGCGCAAGGGCAGCAATCAGCACCAACCATCGCAATACATCGAGTATCATGCCCGGCTCCTGCCGAGACTTCGATAAATTCTCGAAATCACGGCCCCCATCGGAAGCGAGTACATGGTCTTCTCCTCACAGACCCGCTGCAAATCAAACCAGAAGCAACCCAGTCACCCTAGCCGCAAAATCCGGAATGAAAGGTGCTTTACCCGTGACAACAAGGAGAGCCTGGCGTTACATCCCCCAGCGGTCCTGTGGGGAAACTCTAATGACGTCATTATACCTCTTTATTCTCGCTTTCAAGTCATTCTGAAGGAAGTTGTCCATTTGACGCCCGCTTGCGAGGGAAGGGTTGCTTCTTCGAGTTTATCGCAGCTGCCAACCGACCTGCAGGCTTGCCTGGGGATGGGGACGAAGCGGGACCACCCCAGATGTTACACGTACCGTGCACCGATTGGCGGCGGTTCGTTTAGGGGCGCAGCTCAGTCGTAGGGCAGCGGCCTTTTAGCTAAGCTAGTAAGCTGTGGGGAAACGTGCCGCGCTTGCCTTTTTCGCGGGAATGACAGGTGCAATCCAGTTGCGCAGGCTAGCGGCGCAGGTCGCGACGGCCCTTCGTCCATCCAAGTTTTGTTTTTAGTTCCTCATAGGCGTTGAACGCGATGGGACATATCGCCACATTGTCGACCACGCCCATCAGTCGCGAGGTGAAGTGCGGTTTTTCTAGGTGAGGAAACGACCTGCAAACCTCCGGTCTATTCTCGTAAATCGAACAAAGCTTCCCGTCCAGCATCGGGCAGGGCGGGTTGACCATGCCTTCTGACATAAATTGTTTCTCGAATTCCTTTATCGATTGCCCGAGCGTTTTTGCAATAGTGTGAAGTTCGCTTTTCTTGAATTCTGTCTGTAATGATCGACAGCAATTTGCGCACTGAGTACAGTCGATAAGGGCGAAGTATTTCTGGCTCAGCTCATGGACGATCCCATCGATGTTGTCTGGAGCATTCTGTTTCAGCCATGAGCGGAATTCCCAGTTTTCGTCGTCGTGCTCTTGTGAAAGGTGTTGGATCCTTGATAGATCCGTTTCAATCTCGTGCGCCTTAAGCTGCTTCTGCTCCGGCGGTTTTCTTTCGGCCGCGCAAGTCATGATTGATTTACACCAAGCAACCACTCAAGCAATCCAAGCAATAGTATCCGGACTGGCCGGCGATTCCCAAGATCTTTCGAAACACGAGTCCAATTTGCCCCGAGAACCGCACGGTTGGTCCCAAGAGCAAACTTTACCGGTAAGCGCTTACCGGTAATTTAGATACTGGCCTCCGTTTATCGGACATAGTCCTTCCTCCAGCGGACTGTGTGGCAGTTGTAGGCGGTTCGCTAAAGCATTTGCGCCTCAACATGGATTTCCCGCCCTTTAGTTGGATTTGCGGGCCAGGAGTTCAAGTGCCTTTTCAAGGGCGGAATCGCGGCCGTTCGCAAGGTCTTCGGTGGGGAAGATGGGAACCTCGATATCGGGTGGCACGCCCTTCGCATCGAACGCCTTGCCGTCCTTTGTCAAATAAATCTCGTTCGGAAGGCCAAAGCTCCATCCGTTGGGTAGCTGGCGGTCGAGAACGTCGGAAAAGACGCCCTGAGTGCTGGCGCCGACGCGGACAACGTGCGGTTGGCGGTCGAGCAAGGCCATAGTGAAAGTTTCCGCGGCGCTCACGCTATCCGCGCTCGTGAGCAGGACAACAGGACCGTGGAAGCCCGGACGCTGACTGACGTGAACAAGGATGGGCTGAGGCGCGGTTCGGTGATCCGGGTCATGAATGTCATTGCGAATGACTTTTGAGTACGCCAGATACTCCTGCGTGGCGAGACGCGAGACGATAGAGACGCCGAACACATCGGAACCCCCACCGTTGATGCGAACATCGATCACGAGGCCGGTTAGCTTCGCAGAATCCTTAAAGATCTCGTCGAGAGCGCTTTCCAAGGCGTCGAGCTGTTCTACAAATTCGCGGTCCATGGAATAGCCGCTGAAAGAACGAATGCGCAGGTAGCCAATCGTATCGGCGCGCGCGTGGCGCTCTGAGTTGGACAATTTCGCATCCTGCGAGGACGGCATCAAGCCAAACTGCAATTTCTTATTGCAGAAGTCACGCAGTCCGCCGGACACGTATTTCTTTTCGATGATCTCAGTGATGCGGGCTGCATTCTTCCTCTGCATCGGGTCGGCAGACGGACGAAACCCATGAAACCGCTTCTGGATGGACTTGGCCTCAATGAAGGTGTGCGCGTCATGCAGGGGATCAATCATCTCGCTGAGAATGCGGAACAGTTCCTCGGGCTTCGTTCCCGGAGTGACCTGGGGGCGAAACCTTTTGTCAACGGCCAGCCAGTCCATCTCCCGCAGCGCAAAAAAGGGATATTGCTCGGAGAAAGTCTCCCAGAAGACCTCATAATTCGTCAGTGGAGTATCAGCGAGAGGATGGCGGCAAGGCTCGGGCCGGGAACCGGTGCGGCGAAGCAGAACGTTCGAGATGCTGCCGTCTTCGTGGAGCCAACGAGTATCCGGAGACGTGCCTGGAAGGATTCGGAACGTATCGTCGCCTTCGGCGAAATCGATTTCGTTTGCGGAGGCGGGCGCTGTTTTGCGTGTCGCTGTGTCCGAAGCTATACAACTCAGCGTTGTGATCTGATAACCCTTTAGACTGTCTCCCTGGAATTCGAGGAAGTCTCCGTACCCGTCGGAAATCCAAGGTCCATCGAGAGATTGCGTGGCCGGCTGAGTTTGTGAATACGCGGAGGATGGAACAAGAAGCGATACTGCAGCGGCGAGGATGACGGCACGAAGCAGAACCTCTCTTTGCAGATTCACGCTGCTCCCCCTGCAAACTCTTGTGTTTGGGCTAGCGCTCTACTCTTGCGAGCATACACCTAGATGCTCGCTGCAGCGTCCTCGCAAGCGCTGAAGGGTGGGCATCTCCACACGGGTCTTTGGGGACTTCACCGGCAAGCCCTTACTGATCCGTTCCGACTGTCTTCAATAATGGAGCGAGGACGCGATCCAACTCTTCGTCCGTCAGCGAATTCGTTATCACCTCGCGAAAGAGCGCCCAATGCTCGGTGTGCTCCATGGTTTGGCCAGGGGGTACGTCCGTCATCGGTCCGAGGGTTTCGATTTCCAGAAACTCACTGTTCGTAAAGGTCTCAAACGAGCACCCGAAATCAGGATACGTCTTGGCGAGTTCAGCCTTCGTGCGCTTCAGAAAGGCTTCGCCGTTTAGTAGATAAGCTGCCCACGTGTCCGTGTTGAACATGCCTAGTTTTTGCGCGTCAGCGTCATTGGGATCTTGTCGAAGAGTCAAATATTTTTTGGTGAATTTCCAACGAGGGTCGGCCAAGTTCGTGTACGCCCACATGACCAGGGGATTTGTAGCTTCAAGATTTATGGGGTGCTTTCCGCGCGGCGGGAATCCGCTGACGGCCACGCCTCCAGGTGCCATCATCGTCAGCGCCCAGGCGGAAAACTTCAAAGGAAACAGCCCGCGATTGGTGATGCGGTTGATCACCGTCATCCGAGCGCCTGATTCCACCATGCGAACTTCAATCTCCTTCTGCAGCTTGGTCAGGGGCTCGACCGGTTCGCGAGCGATTATGCCGGTCGCTGTAATCTGAATCTCGACCAGCACATTATCGGGTGCCCACGTGGCCACAGGATCTTCGGGTGCCTTCCAAACCCGGTGGCCGCCGCGCAATTGAAATTTTTCTTCTCCGCCCTTCCCAAGTTGGTCGGAAAATTCCTTGAACAAATTCTGGCCACCTAGGAATGCGAATCGAATGATCCTTGGTCCAACATCGCCGGTCACAATGGCTTCGATTTCTCCATTGGTGATGCGATAGCAGTTCTTCCAACCTTTGTACTCTGTCTTCTCCACGCGAACCGCGGCATTGTTAGGCGTTGCGCAGAACATTGCCAACGCCAAAGTCACCATGTTTCGCAACCGGTGAGCTGCCAGGTGTCTTTTCAAAAACAATGAAGCCGCTTTCATGAGGTCCCGCCCCTCCCCGAGATCGGCTAATCCCAGCCCCAAAACAGAGATAAACCGAATGCTAGCCAGGATTTGGCGTAAGGATTCTACATGTTTAGCTACAACGACGAACATGCTAAATGCCTGGGAACTCCAGTCAGGACAGATGTCAAGCAAACGGATTTCGGTTTCCCTGTTCGCGGGAGGATTAACGGGATAAGCGATAAGGTTGAGTCCTGGGCGCCAAGTTTCCGATTTCTGTTGCTGTTCTTGCTAGCGGCAGGCATGACCCACTAAAGCTGAAAGAGCATTTGCGGGAGTGGTTGGTATCGCCAGTGGATGCAGGGGATGGACGTTAAGGGCTATCTTTCGGTGAGCGGTACTTTGATGTCCTTTCCGCTCATCAGTCTCATCAGAATCTCTTGTGCGTTCTCTTCCTTTTCCCGAAGAGCGAGCCGAGCTAAATCCACCTCGCGCATTGCCGCGAAAAGTTCTCGTAGGTGCGTGGCGGTACAAGTAATCATCGTTGGTGCCAGGTTCGGGAATCGAAGCAGGAGGGCATGGACATTGATTGACGCTTCTTCTTTCCGCTCGCTTTTGCTATATTCAGGCAGCCCTCCATGCGAAAAACTGGCATCAGTTTGCTGGTGGCAGCCTACGTATTGGCCCTCTACACCTCGTTGGCCGACGCCCACGCGCATGCGCAACTCGGTGCGACCTTGCTTGCGGCATACGCCGCTCCTTGGCCTGTAGTGCCGGCATGCGTCCTCGCGCTCAACGGCCTTATATTGGCAGTCATTCCGATTCGCTGCGGCAAAAACTGGGCTATATGGCTTTCAGTCGCAACACTGCTCGCTCTCCTGGCGACTCACGCCGTCACCGACGCGCGCTGCTTGCTAGTGCTCGGTCCGCATGGGCACGGTTGCCACACCTTCATGATCTCTATGGTTCTCGGTTTGGTTGGCCTCGCATTGGCCGCATCTAGCCAATCCAAGGCCCGTCAATCTGGAATGGGCGTTCAGAGTATCGGATATCGAAGAGAAGAACGCCATCCTGGAGGGTTTCATCTGCAGATCTCAAGTACGGCGCAAGCTTTGGCCATGGAATCAGCTTTGACGGAAAACATCAGTTCTCATGGCATGCGCGTGCGAACAGGCCATTCTTGGAAGCCAGGTACCGAAGCACTTGTAAAATCCCCGGTTCGCGAGCTCTGGGTGCGCGCCAGAATTGTCTACTGTCAGTCACTCCGCCGTCGTTCCTTTGCGGTCGGATTGGAGTTTCAGGTTCGCACGGATACACGGGTCAAGCGGTGACGCATCGCTGCGAGTCCAGACCAGGAGAACACTCACGCGTTAGCAGTGTCAGCGTCCACTTCCCCAAATCAGGAAACATTTGCGAATCCCACAAATCGTCGTCCTTTAGGCCGTGGGCCTCGACGCAGTGCTTGCGGAAGCTTGCGTAACACTCTTTGACTGCTATCTCGCCAAGATCGGGCATAGGAAAGCCCCATTCACAATCAGGCGTGCCTCCGCCCGTTCCGTACTCGCCCAAAGGACCCTCTGCCTTCTTCAGAAGGAACTGGCACCCGGGAGCGAGTCTGTTTCTGGTGCAACCGGTCAGTCTGCCTGACAAGGTGCGACTCACCCAGCTTGTGCGATACCCGCCTTTTCATGCGAGAATTGACGAAACCAGCCGCTGCTCCAGGTGCAGACGATTCACACGACCCTTTGCATCAATTTGGCTGCCGAAGCCACTGTCTGGGGGCTGTACCCATGAGAGAGGACTGGAAGAAGTTCGAGGGCCGAGTTGTCAATAACATGCTTCCTCTTCGAAGGCTCTTGGAAAGCACCCGCTATAGTGCGGTCTTCTTAACGCAATCCGGTCACGAGCAACCGAAAAATCTCGCCATCAAATTCATAAGGGCAGGCGCGAGAGCGGACTCCCAGACGTCTCTTTGGTACCGCGCTTCGAAGCTTAATCATCCAAACCTCCTCCGCTTGTTACCTGGCGGTCATTGCAAGCTTGGAGGTATGGATTTGATTTTCGTGGTGATGGAATACGCTGAGCAAAATCTCGGGCGAGTCCTCCCCAATCGTCCACTCACCGCCAATGAAACTCGCGAAATGCTCCGACCACTGCTCGGTGCACTCAGCTACATCCACAGCGAAGGCTTGGCTCACACCCATATCAAGCCTTCCAACATCATGGCCATCGGGAAACAACTCAAACTCTCCTGCGATACGGTCCTCGCTTTCAACGAGCCGCGTCCCGCCTACCGCCCGGCTGACGCGTACGACGCGCCGGAGGCAGGTAGGGCACGCGTTGCCGCTTCGAGCGACGTTTGGTCTCTGGGTGTGACGCTGGTTGAAATACTTACGCAACAGACTCCGGTTTCATCGCCGGGGAGTCAAGCCGACCCCATCGTTCCATCCATTATTCCTCAGCCCTTCCTCGACATCGCGCGGCAATGTTTGCGCCGAGAACCTCTATTGCGCTGGACCACGGCACAAATTGCGGATTGTCTTAGGCCTCTCCCGTTCCGGTTGCCTCGCATGTAGTGACCGCAAGCGCTGGGAAGACGGCCCCTGCCCGGCAATCAGCTCCTCGGGATTCCGCTGGCGGGTTGTCAGTGGCGTTCAGCATCACTAAGTTCCAGCGAAATGTCATCCGTCGGACCAGCTTCCTGCTGGGATGCTCGGCTTTTGCGCTAGAAGGGCAGCGCTGGCCAACACCGACCTGGCTCCGGCGACCTTGAGCTCCGCGAAATCGACAACAGCCAGCTACGATCCTTCGACCAACACGGTAACGATGGTCAACGATCCCTGGACGATCTGGGGCAATTCCGTGGTTTGGACCGCAATAGCGAAGGCAAGCTTCAAGATAAGGAGTAGAGTACGGCTCGGCAATCTCACCGCCGCTATCGCCGGCATCCAGGGGGTCTTCAGCCTCTCTGGAGGGAGGTTCAGTAGTGTCCAGAATGGCCAAAGCTTATAACGCCTTTCAGATGTAGCAGCCGCAGAGAAGTGGGCCGCCTCAACCTACAATCACTATCGGTCGCTCTTGATGTTGGTCTATCGAGAGGCGCGACGCGCCGAAAAAGTCTCAGTGAATCCGGCGCGCGACATCCGCCATCGCAAAGAGAACAACTCGCGATTTCCTCAGCCGTGGCGAGAATGGCGAACATAAACGCCTCGCAAAGGTCATCCGCGAGGAATACTCGAAACACTTCACGGAGTTCGCCTTTGCCCTGAATACCGGATGGCGGCGGGTAGCCAGTACAGCGCTACGTATGAGATGATTGACTGGACACGAAACGTGCGGACGTGCCTCGTACGAAGAACGACGAGCTGCTTCATATCCCGCTAAATAGCGAAGTGCTCGCGGCGATCCGCTCTCTTCCTTCGTGGCAAGAGCGCAGAGGGCCGATCTTCCGCAATGAGCGGCATCTAAAGAAGCGGTGTTGAGCAATGACCATTGGTTTAAGCCTGCGCTAAAGGCGGCGGGAATCAGCAACTTTCGCTGGCACGACTTACGGCACACGTTTGCTTCCTGGCTGGTACAGGATATGTGAGCTGGACCGGATATCGAAGCTCTTAGGGCACAAGAGCCTGACTATGACCATGCGGTACGCGCACTTGGCACCGAATCAATTGCATGAGGACGTGGCGCTTTTGACAAAGAATAGCACCGCAGTAGCAGCAAGTAGATGTGCAAGAGGCGGCTTCTGGAAGTTACGTGAATTGAAGAATTTAGGGGCGTAGCTCAGTGGTAGAGCAGCGGCCTTTTAAGCCGAAGGTCGTGGGTTCGATCCCCACCGCCCCTACCAACCATCCCACGTGTTCTGAATAACTTATCGATTTGTCGAGGCGGCAAAGGGCGGCAATAAGAGCCTCAAGGGTGGCACCAATGGCTCTCACACGCTGAAGCATCTTTTTAAGTCTTGAAGATGAAACGGGAATTTCGAATGTGATTGTGAATCCAGACCTTTACGAGAAATACCGAGTGGTGATCAACCGTGAGAAATTCCTTCGGGTTGAAGGCGTCCTGCAGAATCAGCATCACACTATATCCATCAAGGCTTCCCGAGTGCTACCGATCTCCATCACTGCAGCGGAGACGCAGTCCCACGATTTTCACTAGTGGGCCACGCTTCTACTCGAAGAGTACGGGTTGAGCGGATAATTGTGCGAACAAAGGCCCATCTCGTGGTGTCTAATAGTCGCGTGCAGGTGTTTGCCGCAACAGATATCAACCAATGGCCCGTATAACCCTCGCGCTCTGTTTGCTGGCGCTGACCCCCTGGAATGCGATAGGGCAGACTGTCCAGCAACGTGATTTAGTTCAGGAGCTACTTGTATTTCCAGCGCCGTCGCCCCAGAGCAATGAATCACGACCGCAGGGAGGAGCTGCTCGCTTCAGTTGGGACTCACCCCCACCGGAAGATGCACCCCTGGATGTCCTGGGACTTTACTGGGGGCAGATAAATGATTCAGTAAAAATGTCGGCGTCGCTGAAGACGCGCGAGCGGCTTGTCGAAGCCTGTGTTGCGAAACCAGAATTTACTGCCTCTCTCCTGAAACTTCTGCCGCAGACCCCTCAGGTCCAGAACGTGATCAAGCGCCTCTATGACGACAATGGAGAACGTCTCGGCGAGGGGTGGCGAGATGACGTCAAGAAATACCTCAAGCTGAACAGCAGGTATTTCCGGGAAGAACTAGTTGCGGACGCGATGGCTGCCAAGGACGACCGTGAAACCGGTAGTGTAACCCACGAAGATGAACTGACAACGCTGGCGCGGCTGGACTGGAGCAGGGCTGAACCCGTCCTTAGCAATTTTGCGCAAGCGCCCATGCCACGTCGCGCCGTACTGGCAAAGACGCTCCTATACCTGCACTACGAAGGAAACAACCCGAAGGTCGAGGCGCTGTTCGCTGATCTGAAGAAAACCGTTGAAGACCGCAAAGCCCTCGGCTACTCGCGGGACAAAGCTGCTGATGCGCTGTTGTCTGTGAACTGGAGTGGGCGTGACCAATGGTTTCTTACTCTTTTCAGCGATCCCACTCTCCGTAACCTGCATGACGGCTTCTACCTGCGAATGCCTCTTGTCAGTAACGTTGGCGGAGACCCCGATCACTGGATCCCGATCGTTACGAAACTCATTGCCAACTCGGATCGCCCGGTGCACGACAATGCAGTCGAGTGCCTGATCCATTTCCAACTCGCCAACGCACGACGCGACGCACTCATGCCTCTTCTTCCATGGCTTTCTGATCCCAAGTGGTCTTCGGCCAGCGATCGCCTTCGCTTGATTCAAAGCGTGGACAAGCTGGATATGCGGGAGAGTGTCACCGGACTCATAACCGTGTTGAACCAACCAGTCGATGAGGCAGACCGGGCATACGCAGCGAATTCGCTCGTACACTTCAGAGATCCAGGCGCGATACCTGATCTTCGGCGGGGCATGCCGTCCATAGTTGACTCCCACTACCGCCGAATGTTCATTGCTGCCCTGATTGCCGCCGGGGGATTGTCAGACACAGAGGCTGCATCTTCCGTAGAAGCATATGCGGCAATGAAGAGCACTAAAGAAGGCTCTGAGACCCTCGAGCGCGCGGAATATTCCTGGCCGAAGGTAGCGCTCGATGTTCCCATCAGCATCGGTCAATACTTGGCCGAACGCGAGGCACCAAGCGAAGGCACAATGGCGATACTGCTTTCAGGGGCGACGGCTTTAGAATCTTCAGACCCACAAATTTCAGACCTGCTCAGGGACATTGTTCACCGGTGGCCCTCCACCATCGGTGATCGCGACATAGCCCAGCGTATCCAAAGCCACTCCGCCCCTGCCCGCAGCGTGGCATATGCACTGCTCAGAAGGGACAGTTTTAGAAAGAACTGCGTTAATGCGATTGCTGTATCTGCGTCCTTGTCGGGAGCTCCTGGAGGGATATTTGCTGTTTTGGCCGGGAATCAGTACCGGGAGGCACAAATTCTGAAGGGTTCAGACGATGCTGCGATTCAGTCCCTGCTCGCAAGCGCGCGTCTCGTCCGTGAACCGCTGCCCTTCGATCAGGTCGAGCGCATTTACAATTCCGGTGACACCCGCCTAGAACAAGTGGCCGGCGCATATCTAACGGCGGAAGACAGTTCACGGGCGCGACAGATATTCAGTTCTAAAGCCAAAGGCTTAGTCATCGTCGGCGCCCGCCAGGCTGGAGGCGATCCAGGCCATCATTCCTACACAGATTTCGACAAGCGCGAAAGTGAACTGTTGTCGCTGATGTCCGGCAAAGATGCCTACGATGAGGCGTTTGCTCTGCTGAGCGCCGGATACTGGGGTGATGCAGGCCAAATCGTCATCGGGAGTAGAGGGGATACATCGACCATCACTTTCTATGACGACCCAGCTAGGAGATACCGCCGAACGCTTCGTGCCGAAGAAGTGAAGGGTGTGACGAATTTCATTAAATCAGAGAAAGTGGACGACCTCGGCCCCTTATCCCAGACCGTTTTCGATGGCATGCAATATGAGTACGTTCATCTGACCAAAAACCAGGGAAGACGTGTGTTCATGAACAATCCGGGAGAGTCAGACTCCGGTGGCTCCGTCTATGACAGGCTATGCGGCTCCTTCCATAAGTTACTTCGTGATGCCCCGCTGACGATCGAATATCCAGATTTGGCAAACCTGCCCGGCTTCGAAGTCCTAATTGCAGACGAGCGGTTTCGTGTCCTGAATTACTGGAAGGAGGGAACTGAAGAACGCTTGCGAATTTACCTCACACGGAACCGTGGTAGCGCTGCGGTTGTGATTTCAACCCCGGGACGGGCGCGCGCAATTTCTCGCGTTCCGAAACCCGAAGGACTCAAGTGGGTTTCGATCAAGAATGGCGCGATCGAGACGACTCGCCGTCCGGCCGTATTTCCATCCGAGGATCCGCATTCCGTCGTGCCCGACAAGTTCCAGAAGGACAACGAGGATCGCCAACCACCGGGGCTCTGGGCACTAACTCAGGGACCTGCGACTTATCGCGCTGGCGAGTTTCGAGGCAAGGAGGGATTCTGGAAATTTCAAGCTGGCAAGGAACCCACACTGCTCGCCGAGGACGTGTTTTCTCCCGCGATTAGTGGCGATGGGAAATGGGCAATTTTGGCCAAGCGCAATGGCTCATCCAACAATACATTCGTGATCGTTCGCATGAATTTGGGATCGGGTGCAATGATGCCCGTTGACGTGCCGGAAGCCGATAGACTCTATGCCATCGTCTACATCGCCGAACAGAAACGGTTCTTGGTGGTTCGCGTAAAGGACCCGGACACGGGTTCTCATAAGCCCGAGGGCCCAGACAAACCGGAGTATTGGTTAGTGAATGCGGAAACAGGGCACGCCAACATCGCAAGTGAAGAGATTCGGCCATTTACGCATGTGGGATCGCGACCGCTCCAATCAACGGGCGACCTTAACCAATATTGGGCCGCAATTCCAAACGAGCTGGGCAACGGCACGGACATCGGACGGTTCGATGCTCGATCTTCTCAGTTCACCTCTCTCTTGCATGTCCCTGCCCTTCAATTCAACAGCCAAGCGATCTGGGTGGATGCGCCCGCAAAGTCCATATACATCACCTACAAGTCGCATTTATTACGAGCGTCCCTGCCATAGCGCGATGGCAAAACTTTCGCGGTCCAGAAGCTAAGCCACGAGGCTTTGTGGTTAGGTAAAAAGAGCCGACTGAGCGGAGGACGCATCCTCAAGGTCGCAAAAGTTGCTAAGGCCGACGCCAACCAGGCGAAACCGCTGCTGCGAGCTGAGGCCGACACGTTCCCGCAATGACAGGGCGATACTCGTCAGCTCCTCGCAAGAAGCAGCTGGAGAACCTGGAGTGTGGCTGCGAGTGAGAATCTTGAATTCGCTGGTCTTCAGTTTTAGTACAACGGTGCGGGCGATTCGTGAAGATAACGAAGCGGCGGATATCTAGGACTTCCCAAATCTAGATGTCCTCTCGACGACTGGCTAACCCATTGTCTCCGGCCAAAGCGGCGTCCGGAATTCCGGACGCTTTCCGAAAGTTTGCCTTTTTGTCGAGAACACTTGGTACGGTTCGGGCTGAACTGGCGTTAGCTCTGATATGGTTTGCCCGACTTGCAATTCAAGCGACCTGAAGAAACTGTCCTTGATCCACGCGGCGGGAGCGTATGAGTTGCGGGGCTCGCTCCTGGGTGCGCTGATTGGGAGTGGCGGCGGGCTTCTTTTTGGAAGCTACAGAGCAAAAAGTCAAAACCGTCTATCGAGAATGGCCGCTCCACCTCGGAAGATGCCCTTCATTTCTCCGGTTGTGCTATGACTCTTGGGCTTCTTCATCCTCATGGCCTTCGATGCCCCCGGAAAACTCTCTTGGGTCATGGGCACACTGTCCGTAGCCTATGTCTTTCTTCTGCCTGCCTATCTTGTCGGCGCGTTGTTCTACAACTTGTGTATTCGCCCCAAGAAATGCCGCGACTGGGAAGACAGATTCGTGTGCCAGCGCTGCGGAGCTATAACAGCTCAGAAGTAAAGGATAGTGCCAACCGTCGCGCTTCATTCGTTCAGCTACTCAACAACAGACACACACCTCTCATTAGTGGCTTCGGAATGGCCTATAGGAAGTTTGACCATGTGGGCAGAAAGAGGCTTCCGCCTCGAACTGTGGCAGAATTTAGGCCGCCATGCCCGTAACCGCCGGCGTCTTTCTTGAAACGCAGTTGTTCGTCACCAACAACTTTGACTTCGACCGCAGAGCGTTTGCAGAATTGATCGACCGCGTCAAAGAAGATCGGGGGAGGGTCTTTCTTACTTCAGTCACCGTCGGCGAAGTGAAACGGCGCATTCAAGTGCAGGTGAAAGAGGCGATAAGGTTCAGTGAAGTTCGAAAGTACCTCAAAGTCTTAGCCAATTCTAACGTGCCTGAGATTAGAGCCCGCTCGGAGCGGCTGTTCCCAGAACCCGTGACCGATGAACTCGTGAAGCAGTTTGAGGATTTCCTCGAAAAGACCAAAGCGACGATCATCGATTGCAGCGGTGTGAACCCCGAACTCGTCTTTCAACAATATTTTGAACTCAAGCTGCCTTTTCAAGAGAAAAAGGACAAGCGCCATGAATTCCCGGATGCTTTCGCCATTGAGGCTCTGAAGGATTTTTCTCGATCCGAAGGCAGGGATATTGTCGTCATCACTGGTGATCAAGGCTTTCGTACTGTCTGTGAAACACATGGCATGACGGTGCTCGAAACCGTCGAGAAATTCCCCGACAAGGAAATCGCCGAACGCGAACCAAAGATCTCCGCGCACGTCCTGGATTGTTTCAAACGAAGCATTCCCGAAATCAAGCACCAAATCGACCGCGACTTCGCCATGTCTGGTTTTGAGCTGGTGGACAACGAAGGAGAAGTCGACGGCACGACTCTCAGTAAACTCGAACTGGATCACGACCCCCTTGTGGTTCGCATCGACCGCAATAGCGCGATCGTCGAAGTATCTGTACACCTCGAATACCAAGCCCACATTTCCTACCACGATCCCGATGCAACCCACTACGACAAAGAGGAAGGACGCACCTATGTATTCAATACCATTCACCAAACCGTCGAAGAAGAAGTCGATTTCTCGTCTGAGATACAAATCGCTTTTGATCCCGACGATGAATCCTATTGTCACGCCACGATCGGCAAACTAAATGACGGAAGGGACTTTGAGGTGACCGCGAACGAGGAATATTACTGACCCAGTTCACATTCCGGTTTTTCGCTTTTCCATCCTACAGTTGCTGACTTCCAACACGAAAAACATATAGCGACGGAAGTCTCCGCCTTTCGGAACAGACTGGCGGAGAAACCGGTCAGGGCTGATTCGTAGGAGCGCTTCGCAGATACGCATAGAGGAACGACTGCGACGAGCCGGAGTCAATCTCGGAGAAGAGTTCTACTGGAACCTGCGCGGCAAGCGCACGCGGATCGAGGTCGAGTGGCGGCCCGAGCTTACGAGGCTGGCGCCGTGGGCCGTTAGCGATGTTCGTGATGGCCAGATGCAGATCAGGGACGCCATCGCTTACGCGAGTTTCCTGCGGCAGCAAAATTGCGTTCATGGCCACGATGACATCATCGCCTTATAACCACGGAATCCGCCGAAAACTTCTCTCCCAGGCACAGATCGACCGGGCGAAACCCGTCGCTGATCACTCGCGGCAGTCGGCGAAATTCGTCGCTCGGCCCCCCCGACGCTAACAATCACCATGCGGGGCACGCCCCTTCCAGGGTAAAATTATTTTCTGATTTGTGGCATCGCCCCGAGGAGTCTCAACAATGAGTGATGTAATACAAGGAATTGATGCCATCCTCAAGAATATACCGCAGCTAAGATCATTCACCGGAGCTACTCGGCGTGAGTATTTCAATCGCTTGATCGTGCCGCTGTTCGATTCTTTCACCGAGGTCAACGACTTTTACAACAGCTTGATTCTCGAGACTTGGCGTGGGTTCGTAGAGGTCAGTTCGGAGTCCGATATTGGCCGAGATGCGTCTTTGAACGTCGAGCAGATGGCAATGATTCGCAGAATAAAAGAGCACTTCATGCAAAAGCGGCGAACAGACGAGCACTTGCGCGATGCCCTCCGCCAGGACGCCCAGGATGTATTCACTTCCATCCAGTGGAATGAGGAACGTCGATTTGTCGCATCCGTCGCGTACTATTTCCTTGGTATCGCGGGGACTTCGCCGACGGACGAGCAGCTAGACCGCGACATTAAATCCGTGATGGCAGATGGTGGAAAGAAAACCTGGGCGACCCCTTCGACGGAAATCTACACACTCATCAAGGACGAACACAGTCCTGAACGACTAATTCAGATCCTGGACGAATCTAGAATTCGCTCAACCAACGCTTCATGAATGTAAGACATCATTTTCTGCGGCTGAAACACAAAGTCATTATGGACACTCCCCCCTGTTTCAGGTTCCTAGTACGCCAGGCTACGCACTTCCGCAACGCCGTGAACCACCTGCCCCAAATTACTGGGCGTTCGGCGCAGCGTCTCCGCACCGCTCGCGATCTTGGGATCAAGGTCGAGCTGGATCTAGGCCTCCCGGGCCGGCCCTAATCCGCAAACCGGAAATCGCTCGGCAATCCGGCGATGGCCTTGCCCAGCCGCGACAACGTCGCACCCCAGAATTTCCGCGCTTCCTCCTCGGTTCGGCCGTAATTCTTCATCTGGAGCATGAGTCCCCACGGCGTACGTGCGCCCGCGAGAACTTTGTTTCGTTGCAGGACGAACGAAACGTCGGCCCACGACTTCTCGCAGTCTTCGATGGCATTCGCGAGACGGCTTGCCAGCAAAAGATGATTCTCCGGCCGGTCGTTCAGCGCCGCTTCCGTGAAAATGACATCGACGTAGGAACCTAGTTTTATCGGTGGAGCGCCCTCCGTGTCACCCGGAAAAAATCCTTTCTCGCAGCCCACGCTCTCGACGGGCGTTGAGTCCGCATTCACCCCATCGAGAAACCCCTCAAACTCCGGCCAGCCCTGTACTTCCGGTATGCGGCTGACGGCTCCCGGGTTCCCCTTCAGCCGCACATAACCGTGATTGAAATTCCCGTTGCGATGATCGACGGGAGGATAGGGCACGGCCGGGCCCCACGCGTCGGACACCCAAACTCCACAGCCTCCCTCGCTCCAGAGCTTGATGGAGTCGGCGGGAGGATTCTTCCACTCCATGTGGGGACACAATCGCGATCGCAGCTCTTCGAATTCAACCATCGTTCCCCGCGCAACCTTTCTTAACATCCCGCTTGTGCTCACTCCGCCCTATGGTGTTGTGGCGGGACAACCGAGTTGCCCGTAAACAAGCTTCGCTGCTTCGACGTTTTCCCCGTGCCGCCAAGACGTACCGATTTCAGCGATCTGGCTCTCCGTTAAGTGCCAAGAAAGGGGAGCCGGAGAATCCGAAGAAAACAGGAACGGCACCGCGGTTACGTCCTTGTGTGTTTGTGCCCGCACATAGTCGACAGCCATGTTCAGTTCGATGGAGTCTCGGAGCCGCTGTGAACTGGTGCGAACGTTAAGCACGGTTTCGAGGGGGCCAACCAGTTGCTTCTGCCAGGACCAGAGGCTGCCGCTTTTTGGAGTGCCGGGTTTCGCGTCAATGAGGATCAGCAACACGTTGTAATCTTGTACCGCAGTCCCGGCATCGCGCAACCATTCGATGGCGCTGAGCAAGCCGGAATTGTCGTAATAGCCGCCGTCCCCGATGTGATACGCGTTGGCAATCGGTCCCGCCGAGGGTCTCGCAAGCGGCGAAGCATAGGGAAACGTGGCCGACAAACGCGCGGCGGTCGCGACGTGCATATCGGAGTCAGGAAAGCGATCGAAGAATTCGACCGTACCTTCGGATTTCGTGTCCGTCGAAGCAATAAGGAAACGCTCTCCGCTCTCGCTCACCGTAGCATTGAAAATCACCGCCGGCCGCGTACCCGCGCGGACATCGTCCCGCCAAGTGCTCATGACCGGTGGTGTTTGTTGCGCCTCTCTCCACGGGGTCTCCCACGCATTCTCGAGCGACCAGCCGCGATCAATGGTCTGCTTAACCAGGCTACCGAAAAGCGGTGCCGTTCGCGCCAAATCGGGATACGCAAGGCCCCAGCCGACCGCGCTCAGGGAAGACCGCGAAGCGTTGGAACGAATCGGCCGGAGTTTCGCTTCGGTCAACGGGTAGTCGCCGTTTTCTGAAGAATATGGCCCCACCACAAACATCGAGCCCACGCTCCCTCCGGAGACGGAACTCACCAAAAGCAGGGAAGAGCTTAGCCTTTCGCCACACTGTTCCTGAAGATGTGTCATCACTTCCGCTGTCCACGCCGCTGCGCGAATGCCGCCACCTGCGGTGGCCACGATCGTAATCGTCGGACTTTTCTTACGTCGTACTCCTTTTTCCCAGGAGTGAACGACGTCCGAAGCACGCAGCCCACTGGCATCGCGAACCTTGGCCTCCGAAATCTTGAATTCATGATCCGTTCCGAAAAATCCGGTGAGCAGGGATATCACCAGCAGGGTCGTGAAAACAGGAAGCCGCGTCCGGTCCAGAAAGAAAGCCGCTCCGGAAAGAAACCAGGTGAATACGGTCAGCAGCAGCAAGAGGAACAAGAGAGCCGCCGGCTGGCGGTCCGGGCTCGACCACGCCGGCGAGAAAACAACTCCTAGGATCGCGTAGAGCAAGAGAAACACTCCGAGCGCGATGGTGGCCATCTCGTGACCGGATCGCAGGCGCGTTCCATCCAGAATACCTTTCGTCAGATCCGGCGGCAGTCGCGCGAGGAACAAGCCGATGGATTTCCAGAAGGAGGACTTCGGTCGCGTCATCTTCTCGACGAAACCGAACGACGGGAAGACCGCCTCCGCGCTGTGTCCCGTCGGGTCTTCGATGGCGAAGTGCAGAGAGGCCGTGAGCGCCAACTCGGCGATCGCCAAGAGCAAACCGAGAAAAGCGGCAAGCGCCTTCCATGCGCCGGAAGGCTGGGGCGTTCCGAGGAAGAGAACGATCACGACGGGCAATGCCAGCAATCCGAAGAGAGCGACTGTGCCCGTGCCGACGCGTCCTGCATGGATCGAGCTTGCGCGCGTAAAGCGGTCCGGCCCGTAAACCAGCACTAGCCGGAACGTCACCATGATGGTCCACGCCATCTGGAAGGCCGCCCAAACGATGAACAGGAAGGAGAAGAATCCCCGCCCGTCAAAGAGACCCACAAACAGGCTCGGAACAAAGTGGTACGCGAGCGGGAGAGCGAGCGCGAGAAGCAACGCGGCGAGCACCTGGAAGCGCACGAGATACCCGTATTCAATCCATTGCAGCACGGATGCAAACGGATAGGGCCAAACACGCGCAAGCAAAAGCACGAAGACCAGAGCGAAACCAAACACGGCGTAGACCATGGACTTTGGAATCACGAGACCACCGAGAGTCAATACACCGGAAGCAACGAGCGCAGCGGCAAGCAACCGGTACAAACGCCCCTTGCGCCACCACACCAGAATCCCAAGCGCGCCGAAGGCCAACCCCAGCAGCGTCCATTTCACGAACGAAAATGGCCGGGGCAGCAGACCCTCGATGTGAGCCGCAATGCTCAGTGCGCTGAGCCCTTTAAGAATTCGCGTATTCTCCAAAACGTCGAACAGCGCCGCTGGCGAGATGAATCCAGTCACCCAGTTCGACCATCGGCCTTCTTCGATCCGTGCGAAGAGAACGAACACGCTCCAGTACAGCAAGATGAACAGAAAGTCCATGTAGGTATTTGTTCGAATGAGCCGGATGTTGCGCTCGCCATGGTCCGTCGCTTCTTGCCTCACCACGCTTTCAAAGCATTCCGCCGTCGGAGACAGTTCGACATCCAGGATGGCCTTGCCGCTGATATAACAATTTGGCGGGGGTTGATGGGAGTCCGGCGAAACAATGGCGCCGGCCTCGAGACCCATGGCCGTGCTCCACACCATGGTCACAATCAAAAGGAGAAACAGACGGTGCGGGAGTCGGCTGGGCATGGGCGCAACCTCGGCGGGTATCGGCGGCTACATTATCACAGAAGAGCAATGCCCGAACCGGTTTACTGCGACCCGGCGATCCCCGGAAGGTTGCAACAGAGCGGCACGGCGATCTGACGGCATGAACAAGACCGTCGAATCGGTTCCCTGGCTGCTGAAATTCTGGTGTTGAGGTTCTTTTCCGCCGTGTGAATCGTTGTTTACATAATAATGAGACCTTGCTTAATAACGCGAACAGGTATTAGTATTCCCGGTTAACGAGCCTATCGCCGCGCGAGGAGCCCTCCCTTGCCAAATGACAAGATCAAACACATCGTTGTCTTGATGATGGAGAATCGCTCCTTCGATCATTTGCTGGGCCTTCTGAAGACGGAGATCCCGGATGTGCGGGGAGTCCTCGGGAACGATTATTTTAACCAGACAACCGCGGGAGCCACCATGCCGGTCACGGATGGTGCGCTCTACCAGGGCCAATACATCATGGACCCCGGCCACGACTTCACCGACGTTTATATGCAGATGTACGGCGTGCCGTTTGGAACCCCCGCCACGCAACCGAACATGTCCGGATTCGCCCAGAGCTACGAACAGCAAGGCGGGAATCCGGCCGACATCATGAGGTGTTTCCAGCCTTCGCAGCTCCCAGCACTGTCCGGACTAGCCCGGCAGTATGTGATTTGCGACCAGTGGTTCTCCTCTGTGCCAGGTCCAACGCTCCCGAATCGCGCTTTTGCTCATTTCGGGACTTCCTTCGGGCGACTCGACATGTCGCCGGATTATTTCCGCTCGAAGCCAAGCATCTATCAGCGCATGACCAAAGCGAACAAACGAGGGATGATCTATTACTACGCGACGTGGAGCGGCACCCTCGGGCTGACTTTCCTTCTCTCCGATCAAAAGAGATACTTCGGTCTCTGGGGCGATTTTCAAAAAGCATGCAGCAACAACTCCCTCCCGGACTATTCCTTCGTCGAGCCTGCCTATTGCGATCACGCTGGAGTCGACGCCAACGATCAGCACCCCGACCACAGCGTGCAGGCCGGTGACAGTTTTCTGCAGGCCGTATACGAGGCCATTCGCTCAAATGACCAAACGTGGCAATCGACTCTTCTTCTGGTCGTCTGGGATGAGCATGGAGGAATTTTCGACCATGAGATCCCGCCCATGGTGAGTCATGTTGACGGCTTCACGTCGACAGCGCCTCCGTTCGCCTTCGACCGTTTAGGTGTGAGAGTGCCGGCCCTGGTGATCTCGCCGTACGTCCCCGCCGGGATCGTCGACCATACCGTCTACGAGCATGCCTCCATTCCGGCGCCCGTAACGGAACAATTCCTCGGGCCTCCTATCACCTCTTCTCCCTATGCACGCGAGCAATATGCCAACACGTTTCTGCACCTTCTGACCGTCGATCAACCTCGTATGGAACGCCCGAATTTCGGAGCGGCGACGCCACGCGCGGCCGCTGCGATGGCGGCTAAACCCCAGATCCAGCCAAAGTCCCAAGCCGGCACGCCCGTTTCCGCGCTTCTAAGCAACCAGGTTCAGGAAGTCTACGACTTACTCTCCCGCAATCATCCCCAACAGGCCCGTGACCTCCATCCGTCCAGCGTCAAGACGGAACAGGATGCCAGCCAATTTATTGGCAAAGCCATGGCCACCATTCACCCCGAAGCGGCGCAGGCGGAAGGCAAAGGGAAGGGCTAGGTTGGTGCAGGCCGATGATGCGAATGAAATGTGGAATATTGCTAATCGCCTTTGCCGCATGCCTCAGCGCGTCAGGAACTCACGCCCAGACGCCGGCCGGCATCCCGGATAAAGCAGAAGAGTGCGACAAACGCGCTGCCCAGGAAAAGGTCGCCTGGGCTAAGTCCGGTCCCCACGATTGGGTGGCTTCGGATTTCAATAAACAACGTGTGGAAACCGGGCAGACCTGGTGTCACATTTGGGCGACAAACGGATACGATCGCGTGCACAAAGGGGAAGACTTCGGACGCGTCTTCTTAACGGGCGACGGCCTGCACCCGACGCTTGGCTCGATCGTTCCGGGCAGCGGCCTTGCCGGAGGCCTCGCACTCAATCTCGACTACGCCGCGAAGTCACACCCGGTGCGCTTCAGCGGAGCGGTCGAGGCACGCGGTTCCGTCAACGGATTCTGGGAAGCGGGCGGCACGCTGAACTTGCTGGGGAGCGGGAAAAGGCTCGACGACCGGCATATCAACGTAACTCTTTCCGCGATCCACCGGGAGCTTCCGCAGCTCACTTTCTTCGGACTTGGGAACGAAAGCTCTCTGGCAAACCAGTCGCTCTTTGGTCTTTCGGACACCACCGTCGGCGCTTCCGGTTCCATTCCGCTGCCGAAGAACTTTCAAATCCTCGCTGGAATCGAGGGGCTCTGGGCCGGTCCGCAAGCGTTCCACGGATCGACCATACCCTCCATCGAACAGATTTTTACTCCCGCAAACACTCCGGCGTTGAATACCTCAACCGGCTATTTCGTATACGGGGCTGGGATCGATTGGAAGTATCCTTTGGAGGAGTGCCTCCAGTGTTGGTATAAGACCGACGCATCCGCTGTTTTTCGATCCTACGTGGAAGGTACCGGTGCTCCATACTCGTTTCGGCGATTCGACGTAACGTGGATTCAAGCCTTCAATCTTTTTCCGCAGGCGCGCGTCGATCTGGGCACGTTCTCGATCACCGGCCGGCTCCTCGCATCGTTCACCAGCACAGGGAATCAGGTGCCCTTCTACCTGCAGCCCACCCTCGGAGGTACCGACATCAACAATGTCGACGTCCTCCGGAGCTACCGCGACTATCGGTTCCGTACGCCGAACGCGCTCGACTTTCAGGCCGAATACACACATAAGATCGTGGATCCACTCGGACTGCTTCTTTTCTACGATGTTGGCAAAGTCGCTCTGGCTCGGAGCGACCTGGACATCAGTCACATGAAGCACAGTTTCGGCGTGGGCTTTACGCTACGGGCGGGCAACTCCGTACTCTTCAAACTCTACTATGCGTGGGGAGGTCCCGAGGGTTCTCACACCACATACACCGGCAACACGAACAATTTCGCGGCGGACTCTAATCTCCGCGGAGTCTTTTAGTCGCCGAAATCTCATACCGGTGTGTGGCAGGGTCAGCGCATCGTTGCGGACCTCGGCCATCGTCGCCCTAGCTTTACCCTCCCGTTCGAGGCCCGAGCGCCCTTGCGACCTACACATGTTCGCAATCGCTCCAATCGGAGGGTTGGTAGCTCTGCTCACGACAGGCACGCACCTCAGTGTGTCGTCCGGCATCGGCTTTCTCGCGCTTTTCGGCGTGTCCGTCGAGACCGGAGTCATTCTCCTTGAATATATCAATCAGCTTCGCGCGACGGGACACACCATCGAGTCCGCGGCTATCGAAGGAGCTGTGCTTCGCTTGCGTCCCGTGATGATGACAATGCTGGTCGCGACTCTCGGCCTCCTTCCTGCTGCGCTCTCTCACGGAATCGGATCGGACTCGCAACGCCCCTTTGCCATCGTCATTGTCGGAGGCCTTTTGGGAGCCCTGCTCTTGAGCATCTTCCTGCTACCTGCACTGTACGTGTGGGTGGCCCGCGACGTGGACAAATTGCCAGAACCGGAGGCGGATTTTGGAGAGAGCAGTTAGCACAATTCAGGTCTCGGAAGAGTCGGGGAAATGGTTTATCTCAAAGTGAGGACGCGGAAAGGCCGTCGTTTGGGGGTGGCGGTCATCGCTGTGATGTGTGGCTCGCTAGTGGCAACGCTTTGCTTGGCGGTGGCACAAACCTCGAACCCTAATCAAAAGAAAGTTGCCTTAATCATTCACGCCAGAGACCAAGGCGGGAACCCGGTTGCGCCCGATTCAATGAAAGACATTCTAGTGATGGAACATGGTAGGAAACTGCCAGTTGTGGACGGTCCAAAGAGCGCGGGATCCGAACAGATCGCCCTCTTGCTTGATTCCAATTTCCACCAACGAAAGGTTCTGCCGCTCGAACAACAGACAGCCGTGGAGCTTATCTCCGAATTCGAGAAAGAAAAAGCACAAGGTCTGGTGATGAGCTATGGAGCAGAGATTCATTCCTCGGGAGAACTCACCGACGAGTTCGGCAGCTTGAAGAACTTCACCAGTTCATTGCGGGTAGAGACCAACAAGCGGAATGAAACTGTGCTCCTATACGACACAATGAAGCGGGCAATCGAAAAATCGAGCGACGGGTCGGGCACAAAGGCTATCGTCATCTTCGCGGAAGGGAATGACTACGGAAGTTCCATCGGATGGACTAGCCTGGCGCGATTGGCGCAACGAGGGCCCATCGCTTGCTATGTGGTTATGTTCGCGGACCACAGCTTCTATGGTCGAGAGGTGCGGCACTACGGGTACTACCTAGTTGAGTTGGCTCCCAGGACTGGCGGGAGAGTGTGGGAAGTCGGAGATAATCCACGAAAGGCCCATGAAACCGCTGAGCAACTTATTTTGGCGCTGGATTCGCAAGGCTTGATCGAAGTCCTGGTGCCAAATGTTCAGGTAAATCGTTTTCATTCCGTCAAAGTTACTTCCTCGGGCTACCGGGTCAGCGCGCAGACGGGATATTTTGACAATGGAATTCACTAATCATCCCTAAGGCAACCGGATCAACCTCGAACCTTTCTTAAGCGTCCAGAGTCTCTCAGTCCATATCGTGTCCTCTCGGTGATTCCTAGTAGTAAGATCGTTTATTTAGCTTTACTTCTTATATTAACTATGGTTAATATGGGTGTTCTCGAGATTCGAGACATTTTCAGAGGTCTTAGCAAACAGCCACCTTCTCGCGCGTTTTAAGAAAATTTCTTGTGGGTCCTACTGGACATGGTAGCGGATCGGAAGATGAAATTTGTCCAAGGTTACGGGCTGCATGCGGTTGAGACGCTCTTTGGCATTGTTGTTTCTGATTTGCGCGTTGCTTGCTCGACCAGCCGTCGCACAATCGCAGAACGAAGAACAGCCGGAGGCGAATCCTGGGCGCCCTACGGTCTCAACGCCGGCAACGCTGACGCAGGTCGGCTATCTTCAATTCGAGTCCGGTTTCACGGGCGCTGGCGATTCGCCCGAGTTCTCATCCCGCTACGGCTTCAATGAAGTGATGAAGCTCTCCGTGACGCGGCGAGTCGAGCTCTTGGCTTCGGCGGAGCCTGCCGCGCACTTTACGGCGGTAGGCACTACAACCAATCGCCTGGCTGATGTTTTCCTCGGCGCGCAGGGCGTTCTGTATCAGGGCGAAGGTGCCAAGCCGACGTTTGCGGTCAGCTACTTTCATCGCGTCTACAATGGCGGTGCTTCGGAATTCGATTTCGGAAGCCCGACCAACTCGTTTCTGGTTCTGGCAAGCGCGGACATGAAAGGCTTTCACTATGACGCGAACGCCTTCTTCACAGAGTTGGTGGAGGAGCCGGTGCGACGTGCTCAATTTGGGCAATCGCTGAGCATCTCGCATCCGTTCCTCAAGAACTTCATTCTTTCCGGTGAAATCTGGCACTTCACGCAGCCGTTTCTTCGAAGCAATGCGGTCGGCAATCTTTGGGCCGTCAGTTACACGGCGCGGAAGACTCTAGTCTTCGACCTCGGCTTTAATCACGGACTCACCGGCACCTCGACGCAGCGGGAAGTCTTCGTCGGATTCACCTATCTACTTCCTCACCGCCTTTGGAGCCGGCATGGCTTCCCCCCGAACGGGAGTGGCGCCCATTGAAGCGCTTGCCTCAGCGGTCGCATCTCGTCTGAGGTCGGCGATAAAAGGCCCTTGGGCGCCATCCTGAGAAGTAAAATACGAGATCAAATGTCTATCGCAGCAGCACCGCTGGCTTCAGATTTACTGCGTCGTATTGTTCGTCTCCAGGCGTTAACGATTGCTTGGATGACCGTTGAAGCCGTCGTAGCGCTTGGTGCAGCTTGGACGGCGCGAAGCCCCGCTCTCCTGGGATTCGGCGGCGACAGCGCGATTGAACTATTTTCGGCGATCATTGTTCTTTGGCGATTTCGTTCCAAATCCGATTCTGCGGACGCCGAAAAGTTGGCTGCTCGGGTGGCCGGAGGTTTGCTCTTTGTTGTCGCCGCCTTCGTCATCGTTAGTTCTGGATTGTCTCTCCTCGGTTATCGCGAACCCCAACCCAGCTTCGCTGGGATTATCCTGTTGATTGTTGCAGCCATCGGTATGCCGTGGCTTGCAAGTCAGAAACGGAAGCTGGCAACTCAGGTTGCGAGCGCCTCATTGAGAGCAGATGCAACCGAATCCGCTCTCTGTGGCTACTTGTCACTGATCGCTTTGACAGGACTGTTGGCTAACCTGATCTTTCACGCGCCGTGGGCAGATCCGATCGCGGCCTTGGCTCTCGTGCCGCTCATCGCGAGGGAAGGATGGCAAGCCATCCACGCCTCTCGACATTGCTGTTGCTGACCTTGTTTTGCCGCAGTCACCACGGCTGCTTGATACTTCTTGTCGATTGCAGCGACTGCCTCTCGATCCTCGCGTGTGGGCGCGCTTACGGCGCTTATTGCCGCGCGCGAAATCATGCCGTGCCCTAGTCCTATTACGACAATCAGCGGCAAACAAGGAAACATGAGCAGGGAAGCTCGCTGATATCCGCTGCTGATCGCCACGCCAATGCTAAAAGCGAGTCTACTTGCTGCAATCAAATGTTCGCTTTTCATTTACGCTCCTCTCAGAATTAAGCTGCAATATACATTCTTGGGCATGGTGGTGACAGTCCCGTCGGCCTCCGCGAATCTGAGCCGGACTCCCACAGCGGGGACCAGCCTTCTTTAAGGTAAGCAGGACTCAGCCCAGCAGCCCGTGGTGCTAGTCGGTGACACAAGTCAGAAGAACGGGCGGGGTCACGTTCACGATCCTGACAAAGGCTTGCAGATCTCCCAATGGTGTCCAAACGGATCGACGACTCGTCCCACTCGCCAACCATGCTGGTTGCTCACAGGCCAGACCACGGTGGCTCCGGCGGCAACTGCTTGGTCGAACGCAGCATCTGGGCCCTCCACGATCAGTAGCAGCCGAACTGACCCACCGCCAAGAGACTCGGGGCTAAAGTTGAGGTGCTGAGGAGACTCGTCGGCGAGCCAGAATTCGGCTCCGCCCGCCGACAATCGAGCCACCACTTCACCGCGCTCGTTCTCGACTCGGAATACCTCGCGAGCTCCAAACGCCGTCTTGTAGAACTCGATCGCTCTGGTTCCGTTTCGGACTGAGAGCAAGGGAACCACCGAGATATTCTGATTCTGCATGACGCGTTGTCCTCTCTTATTGCAACAGAAATTCACGACAGACAAGGAACCCGGGCAAACACGTCGAACGAAGATTACTCGACCATTAAATTCCTCCCGGAGCATGGAACTCGGCCTAACGGACGATTTTCGAATATCTCTGCAACTCTACAACCTGGAACTTATGTCGGAGCTTGGGCAAGCCGCGCCTCGCGATCGTGTTTTCGCTCTTTTTGGCGATTTGCGATTGAGTCGGCCAATATCCAGGCAGCTGCCACCGCGGCAAGGTTGTATGCGTTCCCGCCCCAGACATCATGTCTGTGGGGAAGAGCAAAAATCATAGGCAGTAATGTTAGAACGCTAAAGACTAACAGCATCAGCGCGAGGAGTCGGGCAGCCAGAACGTCCAAAATTCCCGAGAGTATGGCAAGGCCCGCGAGTACGAAGCAAATTCCAGTTACGATCGTCCTCAAGTCTCCTCCCAGAGGCATCCACTTGGGGACGTAAACGGCGAGGTCCTTAACGTCAGTCAAATGCGCCAAGCCGAAGTCGACTGAGCAGACTCCGAATATCCAGCGAGCGACAAGAATCGTTCGCGGCCACGACGGACTGTGCGTTGCCAGGGACGCGTAGACGAGTGCTCCTGCGGCGGGCACGATGAGTTGTGTGCCGAATCCACCCAACACACCGATATATACGGGAATTCGAAAACCAAGTACGTGAGGCGCCGTATAGAATCCCGGATCAGGTCCAGGATGCCGGCAACAACTGATGCTATGCCATACACATAAATTCCGAGTCTCATTTGTTCAACCGAATACGGCTGATCGTTCGCCAGCCGTGAGAACCTCCTAGCTGGTATGCGGCGGAGCTCAGTGCGCTTTGTCAGGTTCATCTTTCACCAGTGTTTCGGTAACGATAAAGTTCACTTCCCAGGTTTTGCCGCCGTCGGCCGAGAATGCCTGTTCAAAATGACACGAATTCGGAGTGATATCTGAGACTGAGAACCGAACCAGAATGGTTCTGTCATTATATGTTTCTTGATCGTAGAACTCACCGCGCCCGTTTTTGAATTCGCCGACTACAGGCGGGCTCAAGGTACCGGTCGCACGGGGAGCAAAATAAATATTCCACTGGTGGGCTTGAGGATTGTAGAGGCGCAGAGTGAAAATCTCGAGGTGGCCTGCTGGACCGTCGGCCTCCACTATGCCCTCGTTGGTGCCATCCCAAATTTTTCGAACCACGTCAGTACCGTTGTATTCCACCCGTGTAGTGGAGTCCGTTAGGGCTTGCCGCAAAATAACATTTACCATATGAACTGTTTTGTGCGATGCTGGACGTGTGAACGCGTCCAGCACTAAGCAGGACACCGCCTTGTTCCGGAAAGTCCTGAGCACCCTTAACGAAGCGCAGCGACGCTGGTTGGTAGGGCGCGAGGCGCTACGGCGCGGGCGAGGCGGCATCGAGCGAATGGTGGAAGCGAGCGGCCTTTCGAAGCCAACCATTCTGAAGGGAATCCGCGAGCTTGGTGCCAAGCGAAAGCTCGCCGTGGAAGGAGGAAGAGTACGAAAGCCAGGAGGGGGACGGAAGCCAATCGAAGATCGTGATCCGCATATCACTCGGTTGCTGGAACAAGTGATGGCTGAAAGCACGGTCGGTGATCCGATGTCTCCGCTGAAATGGAATAGCAAGTCGACCTACGAAATCCAACAACACTTGGCGAGTCAAGGTCATCGGATCAGCGAAGACACCATACAGCGAAGGCTGCGGAAACTCGACTACTCGCTGCAAGCCAACCGCAAGGACAAGGAGGGCAAATCGCACGCTGACCGGGACCGGCAGTTTCGTTACCTCAGTGAGACCGCCAAACGGTTTCTGAGGCTAAGGGAGCCGGTGATCTCGGTGGATACCAAAGAGAAGGAGCGGGTTGGAAACTTTAAGAATAACGGGCGGAAATGGTGGAAGAAAGGCCAGGCGCCGAGGGTAAATGTCCACGATTTTCCGGGCTTGGCAGAGGGCACGGCCATTCCTTACGGCGCCTACGATGTCCACCGCAATGAAGGCATGGTAAACGTGGGGATGACGCACGACACGGCGGAATTCGCCGTCGCGAGCATCCGGCGCTGGTGGCGGCAGTTTGGAATTCGTCATTACCCAGCCGCACGGCACCTGTTCATATGCGCGGACAGCGGAGGCAGTAATGCCGCGCGGAACCGAGCCTGGAAATACTATCTGCAGAAGTTCAGCGATGAGGCGAAATTAGAGATTGTCGTTGGCCACTATCCACCGGGAACCAGCAAGTGGAACAAGATCGAGCATCGGATGTTTTCCTTCATCAGCATGAACTGGAAAGGAGAGCCCCTGGTCAGCTTCGAGACCGTGGTAAACATGATCAGCGCCACGAAAACAAAACAGGGGCTGCGCATCCAAGCCGTACTGGACAAGGGCCGCTATGAGACTGGAGTGAAGATCAGCAACGAGCAGATGAAGGGACTCAATCTTCAGCCGCACCGGCAGAACCCGGAGTGGAACTACTCGCTTCTCCCGCGCAGCGGACAATCACTACACTCATAATAGTAAAAGTTATTTTGCGGCAAGCCCTAAGGGGCGTGTGATGCCCACGGCTGGCCACGAGGTGAACTTTCGAGCCGAAGGCGCAGGACGTCTCATCGGCCTTGGCAACGGCGATCCCAGTTGTCACGAAGCCGATAAGCCTGCATCGTTCACCGAAGGCAAACGCAGCGCGTTCAACGGGCTGTGCATGGCCATCGTGCAAGCTCTCAAGCAGCCCGGAGACATTCGCGTAGAAACATCTTCATCAGGACTGGAGAGTTCCGTTGTTGTGATTAACGCCAACCATGCGAAGTTGCGTCCCGCGATCTGAGAGCCTGTCGAGAAATGTTGAGAGTGTGTTATTCGCTCTTGAAGAATTATTTCCGTACGTACTTCTTCACGTCCATGGTGAATTCCGCGCCGTACATGTTTCCGGCAGAGTCTGCGGTGATTCCTTCCGGTCCCGTCGAATCCGCAGCAGCCGGATACGGCGCGGCATCCGGCACGAAGTATTTCACCGAGCCGTCTTTCGCGCCGCCGATGCGAATGCCGCGGCGGCATCCGGGATTGTGCCCGTACCCGGGCTCGCCGTTGCGCGACTCGGAGTCAGCGACGTAAATCAAATCGTTCTTATCAATGTAGATGCCGCTGGGTCGGCCGAACTGTTTCCACTCGGCGATGAAATGGCCGTCCTGGTCGAAGATTTGGATGCGGTTGTTCTGACGGTCGCCAACGAACAAGCGCCCCTGCGAATCGAAGGCCAGGGTGTGCGGGCAATCGAATTCGCCAAGGCCCGTTCCTTTTTTGCCCCAGGTCTTAAGGAACTTGCCGTGCGAATCGAATTTCAGGATGCGCGCGTTGTCGGTCGGTTTCTCGCCGTGGCCATCGGCCACGAAGATATCGCCATTGAGAGCGACCGCGACTTCGGTTGGCTGGTCGAAGGTATCCAAGCTGGCTCCGGAGATGCCGGCCTTCCCAAGAGTCATCAGAATCTTGCCGTTCTGATCGAATTTAAACACCTGCTGCCCCTTGCCGTTCTTCAGCCCGTTGTCGGCAACCCACAGATTTCCGTCGTGGTCCACGCTAATCTTGTGAGGGCTGACGAACAGGCCCTTACCAAAACTCTTGAGAAATTTCCCGGAGGGCTCGAATTCGAGGATGGGATCGAGTGGGGAATCGGCGCAGTTGGTTCCGCGCGAACCCATGGCGCCGCAGCGATCGATGGCCCAGATGTTGCCGTCCGGACCTACCGCAATGCCCGCGGTCGAGCCCCATTTTCTACCGTTGGGCAATCGGCCCCAGCTCACGCCTGCAAGATAAGGATTCGGCAGGTCGTTGCGCGCGCCGAGCGGCGACACCGCTGGCGGCTGCTGCGTTTGTGCCTGCACGTTTGCGGACGCAGCTGAAGATTGTGCGGCGGTGTTTCTTGCATTTAGCCCGATGGCGCCTGCAACGATGGCTCCAAGCATGATAAGCAGCCAAGCGGTACCCATGACAACTGGTTTCGCCGGCCGTCGAAGGGACATGGTTCTTTTCTCCTTTGAGAGGGAATGGCAATTTTGCCTTCGACAATAGAATTAACTCGCGAACATGGCAAGACCGTTTCGACACTCGGGGAAAGGCACACCACCGAGGATAAGCCCGCTTGCCAACTATAATAATTAGTTAGTTGTGTCTATATTTAATTACTGGCGATTCCCAAAAGGCCGGGGGCTTTCAGTGGATGGCCATAGGGGGGGTAGCACGGCTGTGAGCGCCATCAGGGAAGTAGAGATGCCTTTCAGCTCGCCGTAGTCGCCCTTGTAGAGGGCCATGAATTGCCGGGCGAGAACCGCCGCGTTTTGAGCGTTACGAACCATGCGGTCCGCTATTTCTCCAGACAAAATACGAGCAGAACGGCAGAAAGTGCGGGCAAGGGCCAACTGGGCGAGCACGAATCGAACGTGAGCGGCCCGCGTGGCAAGTCCCACGGGAGAGTCGTGCCACGAGTGGTTGGAAGCCAGTGCGGCATGGACGACGCAGGCGCTGGCCAAAATGGAACTGGTTATAATCTCCCGAACGTCGAGAGGGTCGAGCTCCAGACCTTCATTCAGCTTCGCTGCGAAAGTGTTGGCCTGGGTCCAGGTGGGAAACTCACCAAATTGCTGTTCGACAATGGGTCCGGGACAACCTTCGACCGCGCGGCAAACCACAGCGCCGTCTCCCCAAAACTGCGCGGTAAAAGCAAATCGTTTGTTCATAGCCTGCCCGTTACAAGGATCGACGGTGGGGGCATGCCCGGCACGATTATGATCCATCTCTAGCTGAGAAATCAATACCCATATAATATACTATAAGTCAGCGATTTCGCAAAGTCAGAGGTGGAGAGGGTTTATGGAGAGGGTTTAACGAACTGATTTTAGGGTCCGGCAAAGCCCCTACGTGAGAAGAGAAGTCAGATACCTTATCAAAATAGGCTTCGAACCGGTGTCGGCGCGAGAAGGCGGGGGAAGTGGGGGAAGTGATTTAACTCAGAAAGCTATGCATTCCAACGTCTTACGGCTGGATCCGGGCCGACTTCGCGAAGTCACGGTAAGATAAGTACAAATAATATGAGGATAACGCGGAGGATCAGGTTAAGACCTGAAGTCCGTATCAGGTGATTAACCGAGTCTTAAGGGTTGTGTCAGCCGAGGCACGCAGAGGCCTAGGCCGTTTGGCTCCGCGGCTGCGCGGAAATGTCCACAATGGTTATGACCGCGCCGTCGATTTTATTTTCGGGCGTACGATAAGGAAGAATCCTCAACTGATAGCGCCCGTTCTCCCGGTCCTTCAGCTCGCGCTCCACCGGGCGGACGTTTGCCATCACCTGCAAAACCAGGGATTGAAACTCCGGGATTTCGATCGTGGGACTGATATTCATCAGCGGCCGGCCCACGTCCGCGGGAATGAGGCCCAGGAATTTTTGGGCCTGCGGCGTGAATCGCCGGATGTTGAGATCACTGCCAATCATAACCACGGCAATATCGATGCTGGCGAAGAGGTTGGTGAGGTCGTTGTTGATCTGCGTGACCTCCTGATTGCGGCTGCGCAATTCGTCGTTGACCGTGCTCAATTCCTCGTTGGCGGATTGCAATTCTTCCTTGGCCGTTTCCAACTCTTCGTTGGTGCTCTGCAACTCCTCATTGCTGGAAAGGATTTCCTCGTTGGCGGACTGCAGCTCTTCGTTGGTGGCTTCCTGAGTCTCGATGACGGATTGGAGGTATTCCTTGGCGGCGGAGAGTTCCTGCTCCAGTTTGGTGATTCTCGAGGAGGCGCTCTCCGATTCGCGTGACGGCCGAGTGGAGCGAGCGACCGCCGGGCGCGCAATTGCCGGACTGTCCTCAAAGACAATCATAAAGTAAAGCTCTTTGAGATTGCCCATGTTGATGGGAGCGACTTCAAAGTTCACGATCCGCATGGAATCGCCCTGGGGCCCCTCATTCCCGTTGCCATTCTTGATTTGAATGTTTTGCTTGCGAACGGCGACGTTTTCCTTTTTCGCCTTGCTGATGGCGTTACGTAGATCCAAAAGCAGTCCTTCGCGGGCCATCTTCAAAATGCTAAGACTGGCGCGTCCGGGCGCGAGCTTGAGAAAGCGATTCACGCTGCCGCGCGTGTGGATAATCTCCAGGTCCTCATTGATGAAGACCGTGGCTGGCGCATATTGGCCCAACAAGCGTCGGTCGAATTCTTTCTGCGCTTCCAGGTAGTTCCAACTGGAATCGGGCTGTTTGGCGGGGACGCGCACGGCGCCATATTCGTGGCGTTCCGACGGGTGATTCAGGGAGAAAGTGACGGGCTGACGCACGCCGGTAGCTTTCTTGAGGAAAATCTTGTCGGCGCGGTCCTCGGCGGAGAACAGGTTGGTTGCGCTGCCGACCCCTTCGGAAGTCCCCAGAACCAGATAGCCGCCCGGACGCGCCGCATAGTGAAACAGGGAAATCACTTTGTTCTGAAGGACCGGTTCAAGGTAAATGAGCAGATTGCGGCAACAGATGAGGTCCATCTGGGAAAAAGGCGGATCATTCAGCACGTTGTGCTGCGCAAAGATGCACATATCGCGAATGCTTTTGCTGATGCGGTATCCGCCTTCGACCTTGGTAAAAAAGCGGCGAAGACGCTCGGGAGAAACATCGCTTTGGATGTTCTCGGGGTAAAGACCGCTGCGGGCCTTGGCAACACTCAACTCGCTGATATCCGTGGCGAAGAATTGAATGGGCGTCTGGGAGGCCTTGTCGCCAAGAAACTCGAGCAGGGCAATGGCGAGGGAATAAGTTTCCTCGCCGGAAGCGCATCCGGGAGTCCAAAGACGAAGGCTGGCTTCGGAAGAACGGTTTTTCATAATGGCGGGGAACACCTGGGACTTGAGGGCATCGAAGACGCGCGGGTTGCGGAAGAAGCTGGTCACATTGATCAGCATGTCCTGGTAAAGGGCCTTGATTTCCGCGGGATTGGTCTGAACGTATTTGACGTAATCCTCCATTTTCTCCATCTTGTGAACGATCATGCGGCGCTGAATGCGGCGGAGGATGGTGGTCTTCCGGTAATGCGTGAAGTCCACGCCGGTGGTTTTTCGCAGAAGCTGGAAGACCAGGCTCAAACCGTTGGTCTCCGAAGTGGCGAGCTCGGCGATGTCGGATGTCCCGGACCGGGCAAGGTAAGGATGACGGGCAATCCGGGCGAGCTCCCGCGCGATAGCTTTGGGGGAAAGGACGTAGTCAACGCAGCCGGAGGTGACAGCGCTGCGAGGCATGTTGCCGTATTTTGCGGATTCCTCGTCTTGCGCGAAGGTCACGCCGCCCTGCGCCTGGATTTGAGCAAGGCCGGCCGTCCCGTCGGTGCCGGAGCCGGACAAAATGATGCCAATCGCGCGATTACCCTGTTCTTCAGCGAGCGCGCGCATGAAATGGTCGATGGACATGTGGACGCCACGCGAGGACTCCGTGCGCGGGCCAAGCTGCAGCGTGTGGTTGGAAATGGACATGGTGGCGTTTGGCGGAATCACATAAACCTGGTTGGGCTCGACGGTCATGCCATTGGTCACTTCCACCACGCGCATCGGGGTCTTTTTGGAGAGCAGCTCGGTAAGCATGCTGTGATGCGAGGGATCCAGGTGCTGCACGAGGACAAAAGCCATGCCCGTGTCGGGAGGAACATGGCTTAGAAGTTCCGTGGTGGCTTCGATTCCGCCCGCAGACGCGCCGATAGCGGCAATCAAAAGGTCGTCCTTGCGATCCGACTGCGAATTCTCATCCTTCTGAGAACTGCGTGGCTTGTTACTCCCTGACGATTTGGATTTCATTGGTTCTCTCCGGGTTGTTCAACGCGCCTGCCTGATCTCCCGGCAATAGGAAGGGCGTGTTCCGCAGCAACCGCCGATGGCAGAATTCACTCGGACTTGGCTGAAACCTGTCGTAACAGCTGCTTGGACAACCACTAGGGCGATTCTAGTCTTTCCGCAGACCAGCCACAACCTCGAGTGGGGACAGAAGCAGCGGAGCGGCGGGAGAGCCTTTCTGGCGCACCTCCGCGGTTGCGTGCGGATTTCACCTGGCAGGCGCTTGGTTTTGCCATTCGATGATTGCTGCAGCCTTGCTTGCGAAATAATCGATGCGCCGCAAGTTCTTTTTCGAGATTGCTCCGACGGTGCGGTAATAAGTGGAGAGCATCCCAAGCACGGCCTTTGATCTGCCCATCAAGGGCGTGGTTTGCAGCGAACGAACCCCGGCGTCCAGCAGAACTTCCAAAGTGGTGGTGGAACGAAAAACCGGACTATTGGCCACCTCGGAGATAATCACCGGCTTTGCTGACTTTGCGGCCGATTCGCGAACGGCGTCGCCTGCGGGCACGGAATCAAAAAATCTCAGGAAAGTCTCGTCAAAGCCGCGGTGGGCGCGGATGAGGAAAGAAGCCTTTTGTGCGTCGTAAACCTGGATGTTGCCCATGTCGGTGCTAACCGCTTCGATGGCAGAGTCCAGGACCCAGCGCAGCATGTTCGAGGCGTATTTACGGCGGAAACCGTCGTCCCTGGCGAGTTCCTCGATTTGCGCTTGGAGGTCGGAGCACAGGACCCACATTCTTTCGACTGCATAACGGGCTTTGGACCAGACCTCGCGCGTTTGCTCCGCCATGCGCTCGGCCTGTTTGCGACAGTAACTCGCGTTTTCCGTGAAAGAGATTGGTGCGCCAGTCATGAGCGTTCCGTCCGGGAGCCGTACCTGGGAGTCCCACAGCACGGGCTTGATTGTGTTCAAGCCCGGCACTCCATGTTCAGGCTTAATACCCCCCCTTTATTTAATAACACAAAGAGGGCACGACGTTCCTGACTTAAAGCACATTGTCACCGGGCAAGGCTCACAGAAGGAATGGTGCGCTCCTGACGGCGCCGGTCATACGTAGTCTCTGTAAGGAAAGGGCGTCAGCTGCGGTTTAGAAAGGCGGCGTCATGCCCGTGTAGTCGCCGATCACGTAAGCGCTGTACGGCCCATTCATTTTCGTAAGGGCGGAACCAGGATTAAACCCGGGACTATTGATGGTGCCGAGGTCTGTCTGCAATCATGCTTCGCAAAGCCAGAAATTCCATTTTTTGCTCCCGCATAACTCCTCCTTATCCTCTTGTCGCGGGGGGTGTAATGCCGTTTTTAGATACCGCGCAAATGCCGGGGATGCACTGGTCACCTAGGGCGTGATTTGCGGTCAAATCTCTCGAACAGCGCTAACGCTAAGAAAAACGCACGCACCGATTGTCAAAAACATGTCAAAAAATCGTCACTTTCCCGGGAATTTCCGTTGGCGGCATGCCCGTCTTCGAGCTCAATAGGGCTTGGTCTTGAACACAAAATTGACCGTTCTTGTTTCGCCGCCTGTAACGGTGACTTCCTGGCTTTGATCGCCGTACGACTCGTGCCAGGCGTTGATGGTGTACTTGCCCGCGGGCAGATTTCGAAGCTTGAATTCTCCGTCGCTGCTCGTAACCGCGTAATGAGAATTCTTCAGCACGGCCAAATTTCCACGCATCCAAGGATGAATATTGCACACGACCGGAATGAATTCCGGCCTGGCGTACTTGTCCGCGATGGGCGGCATACCCGGTGGCTGTAACTTGTTCCATTCCCGGTTGAACTTCGGCTCCGGATGAATGTTGTGAGACGTCGGGTCGACATTGACCACTTCCAGTTCTTGATTGACCTGGAACACCAGAACGTGTGGGATATAACGGCATCCCTTCTGCGTGAGCACGGCGGGCTGCGCCGGGGCAGTTTCGTCAGCAGCCCCGGCCGAAACAAAGACCACTACGTTTTCTAATGCGTTGTCTGGACCGGTGATCACCGTCTCTGTCTGTGCCGGCTTGGCATACTGCTTCGCGCAACCAGGCTCTTGAGACATGTCGATGGTTCGCTGCTTCGCCGGCGTTCCTTCATAACTCACTTTGCCGCTCAGAGTGCTGTTTCCTGACTGCGCCGAAGTTATGGTCAATGCCGACAGGAGCGCGGCTCCTGCCACAGCTATCTGTTTCACTTGCATTTTCTTGCTCCTCCCCGATTGCCCAATGATGAGCAGTAGACAAACCTCAACGCTGAGAGCTGCGGTGACTCTGCGATTGCTCCTAATTCCCGCTAAGCTGTAAACCCACTGCGGCCTTTGGTATGCGTCGCGTGTGACGTGGACGGGTTTCGCGACGCGGGGATGGTAATTCGCAAGCAAGGGCAGGTTGTCAAAGACTTGTCGCGTGCACGTCAAAAGTTGCAGACAGCATGCGATTTCGACGTCAACCGCAAGCTAACCAGGAAACTGTGGTTGATTAAGGAAAGATAAGGCGGCGTCAGGGCCGTGAGTAAGGCTGGTTTGCCGGCGAAGGTGGCACATAATCCTGACCGTACTTGTTCTTATGCACCATGTTCATTACCGGCGATTCCACAATGCGAGCCACACCCAAGCTTCGGGCTTTCTCGGAGACCGTGATTTCGCGGCTTAGAGCCTTGAGATCCTCGGGCATGGCGCGCTCGTGCCAGACGTGGAGGATGTAGCGCCCCGGCGTCACACCTGAAATGGTCACGTTTCCCGCATCATCCGACAGCGCGAAATACGGCGTATTCAGCACCAGGACGACCGCGCTCATTTCCGGATGGATGTTGCAAAAGATGTAACAAACGCCGGGCCGGTCGAAAAGTACGGTATGGCTCGTTCCCGCTTCGTAGAGTCCCAAGTCGAAGCGTTTCCCTTCAAAAAGCGAAAAGACATTGTGGAAGAACGGATCCTGATTCGGAAATTCTACCGCGCTGCCAACCTGAACGACTAAAAGATGCGGTCGAAAGGATTTGTCTTTTTGCACGAGCCGCAATTCCTGTCGCCGGCGAGCGAGGTGCTGCGCCGCCTCCGTGGTTTCCGACGCATTAATGAGCCATACGGCTGCACCGGACGCATTGGCCTGCTTGGTGTTTCGCGGACCGAACACCTCGACGCGGCCTGTCACGGTGATTTCTTGCCCGTCCACACGGGCGGGGATCACCGCGAGGAGAAGGAGAAGCAGCGAACTCTCTAAACGGAAGGCATTCCAGGTCTTCATTGCAGCTCACACCATCGATAGTTAAAAGAGAACGGCCATTCCGAGATTTACCTGGTTTGCGTTCACGGATGTTCCATTCACAGAGAAGGTTCTCAGACGGCGATACTCAATCGAAAGCAACAGATCGGATTTCGGCTGATACACGACATTGGTCATCCAGTTGCGATTGCGGCTTAGCCCGGGGTCGAAGTACGTTGCAGCGCCCGGAAACTGCCGCAATTCGCTAGCTTGGGAGTTGTCCTCGCCAAACGTACCGTTAAACTCATATTTCGCCGTCGGTCTAACTTTTAGTTCTGCCCAACCACCTGCCGTATCCAGTCCGCGAACTGCAGTATTTGGATTGGAAAGCGGCCCATTCCAGAGCGCGCTGCGGCCAAAGCCCGCGCCAATTCCGCCAATTCCCCGCCCGCGATAGAACTCGCCATCCAAGTCGAGCCAACGGAGAAGCGCGACCGACCAATCGCCCATTCCTGCCCATGCATCCACGTTCCGGCCAAAGCTCCAGTTCTGCCGGCTATAGTAGCCGGCGCCCCCCAAAGTGATGGAGCGATTGAAGGCCCGGCGACTCCAGGCAATACGCGAGGCGAATGCGGGCTGCCTGGATTTCTCTCCCGCTTGCGGCAAACGTTCGAATTCGTCTTGAGGTAATTCGCCATTCAACGGATCCAGAATTCCTCCCTGGAAAAGCATGCCCGAATTTTCAGAGAGGCTCACTCGGTGTTCGATCCGCACTTGCGGCGTCCACGCCCAAAGATTCCCCGAGTAAGAAAGTGCAGGAACTGCCAGGGAAGCAAGCGAAGTAGGTGTGAGCGGCGAAAGAAAGAGCGGATCCTGTCCGGCGACGAGCGAAGTGTGCGACCAGTCCAGCCGCAAGCTAGCAGTTCGCATGCGGAACACTCCGGAGTTCACACCATTTGGGGTAATCGGAACTCCTCCAGAAAAATCCATTTGCACATTGGCGCTTAAGTTCGCTCCCTGAATCTGCGGACCAAACACCTCCAATCCTAACTCCGATTGCCGCATGCTCGAGCCGATGTTCCCCGACGAATCCAGCGCGCCTGGTGGCCGCGCCACGATGGGAAAATCCGCGTTGTCCACGGCCCCACGGTTCCCAAACAGGTTGAGCAGCGCAATGCCGGAAAGCCGAACACGGTATTTTGAAGCGCTCTCGACTTTCGTTTGGTACTGCTCATTAATCTTCCCGGAAATCAACTGCTGCTCCTCTTCCAGCGTGGACAATCGCCGATCCACGCCTTCGCCCAAGGATTGGCCAGACGCCCGGGAGGCGTCCGCCGCTCCGGCGGCCGTCCCTGGCGCGGTTCTCTGAGAGCTTTGCAGCGCGGTTTCCAGTTGTCGCTCGGTCTGTCGCAGCTTTTCTTGCATTTCGACATTCGCGCGGTTCGCGCGTTCCATGTCTGTGTGCATTTGCTCCAGCAGCGCGCGGAGTTCTTTCACCTGCGTCTGCAGTTCGTGAACAGACTCCGCAAGGGAATTCGTAGAGTTGGCATCTGCCGGGGATGCTGCTTGTTGTGCAGAGGTGATCTCAGTCCTCAGCAGCATCGCCAATCCGAGCATGCCAAGCAAGCGAACAGCCCGAACCAAAGGAAACCTTCTCATGTTCCACCCCCAGAAAATCCGGATTCCCAAGCTCTCGAGTGAATTGCGGTAATAAGACCTGCTGCCCGGCTATTGGTTACAAGCAGGCGGAATGCGCCGCACATTGACTAAAGACCGTGGACTGGCTTGCGGAAATTCACTCTGGCGATCTCTTCGGAGGATGCAATTAGCGGCAGCAAAATCCTGAAGACCGTGCACCCGGGCGTTGTGCTCTCCAGCATGATGCTTCCGCCGTGCTCCTGCAGGATTTTCTGCGCAACGGTCAGCCCCAGTCCCGTTCCGTTCTCTTTCCCAAAGCTGACGAAGGGCGTGAACAGCCTGTCTCGGATGGATTCGGGGATGCCCGGGCCATTGTCTTGTATGCGGATTTCCAGGCCTTCGTGCGTTTCGCGAATCCTGAGGTCGATTCGTCCGGAATAGGGCGATACTGCTTCGCAAGCATTCACCAGCAGGTTTTCAAACGCTCGCTGAAGTTTCTTAGCATCAAATTGGCCTTCACCTCGACCCTCTTTCGAAACGGAAATCCCAATGCTTCCGAATTCGGGCCTCGCGCGGATCAAACGCACGGCGCGTTCGATGACCTCTTCCACGCTTCCGTGCACCAGATGCAAAGATTCCCGCGTGCGCGAAAATTCGAGCAGCGATTCGATAAGGTCGTTCATGCGATCCACCGCCAAACGGACCTCACGGTAGAACTCTTCCTTTTGCTTGACGGAAAGGTTGTCCTCGCACATGAATTCCGCGTTGGCCACAATGGCCGTCAGCGGATGCCGCAGATCATGAGAAATCGAGCTCGCCATTCTCCCGATCGTTGCAAGCCGTTCCGCTTCCAGCAGCCGTTGCTGAGCGCCCTTGAGCGTTTGCCTCATTTTGTCGAATGCCGCGGTAACTTCCGCCAACTCTCCGCCTTGCCGCACTTGCAACGAGTAATCGAAATCTCCTTCTTCCAGCGCTCGCACCGCTCCTACCAGATTGTTTAACGGGCGTGTAAACGTGTCCGAAAGCAGAAGAACAGCCGCCATGCCCGCCAGGACCGTTCCCAACCCCAGCCAGATGATGAGACGCGTAAGGCCATCCAAAAACTCGATGGCCTTGTCATACGACTTGAACACGGACATCACCACCGGCGGGTTTCCGCCCGGTGACAGCTCAATCGAAGTAAGCAAAAATCGTTCTCCCCCGAGCAGCAGCTCTTGCGTTTTTCCGGCGGACTGCGTCCAATTCATTTGCTGGGACGCCAGCTCTTGCTTCTGCGGAGGCGACAGCGTGCTGACCGCCAGCCTGGTTCCGTAGGTGAAAGCCACTTGGCCCGACGCCACGTGACTGATTTCCTGCGCCGCCACTTCGTCGATTTCATGACCCACTGCCAGCATGCCTAGCGGGCTGTCGTCCTCAGGGGAGCCAAAATATACCGGCTGAAGAACCACTTCGTAGAGGCGATCACCCTCCGGCCACCAATGGCGAGCGTCCTCCTGTTGAAGGGAGTCATCGAGAAGCTTCTGTGCCAAGCTGCGGCTGAACCATGGCGTGGTCGCGTGCAGCGCAACCACTTGCCCGCTTCGGCCGGCAAGGAGAAGCAAGTCGCACCCGCTGACGCGCCAAATATCGGCTGAGGCATCCTGAATCGTGGCCTCGTGTTGCGTGGTCATCAGCGCTTTCAGACTTGGAAGATTGGCCAGCAGTTCCGCCGAGTGCAGCAGCGTAAGTTGCTGCTCGCGTTCGAAATTCTGGAACGTCGTTGTCGAATTCAGCAGATCTTCGAGAATTTCCTTGCGGACGTGTTCCTGCACGCTTCTGCGCACCACGAATATGGCCGCGGCGGTGAGGGCGGCTGTGAGCAGTAGCCGCGAGAGAAAGAATTTCTGCCGGGTCTGTAAGTGGCGCACCCCGCTGCCTCCGTACTTCGCGTGCCGTTCGCGAACCGCTTTCGTCAGGCAACGAACCGGTAGCCCATGCCGTGCATGGTCAGGAAATGTACCGGAAACGCGGGATCATCTTCGAGTTTTTGCCGCAGCTTCAGGACGAAATTGTCCACCGTGCGGGTGGTAGGGTAGTGTTCGTACCCCCATACCTGGTTCAACAATTCGTCCCGCGAGGCCACCCGCTCCGCATGTTCCACAAAGAACTTCAACAACTGAAACTCGCGCGCCGTCATCGCGACCGGTTCGCCCTTCTTCAGCAACACCATTCTCGCGAAGTCCACCGAAACGTTGCCGAAAGAATATTGTTCCAGAGGCTTTGTTGGGCGGAAGGAACGGCGCATTGCCGCATGCACGCGCGCCAGAAGTTCCTTGGGGCTGAACGGCTTGGTCACATAGTCGTCCGCGCCCAGTTCCAACAGCAGCACTTTGTCCGTAACGTCGGTCCTCGCGCTCAGCACGATTACCGGCAGCGCGGGCGAAGCGTTCTTGATTTCCCGGCAAACCTCCCGCCCTGGTTTTCCAGGCAGATTCAAATCCAGAATCACCAGATCCGTTGGACCGCTGCGAAACAGTTCCAAGCCCGCTTGGCCATCTCCCGCCACTTGCGCCGAGTAACCTTCCGATTCGAACAGTCGCTTCAGCGCCTTCTGCACCGCGTGGTCGTCTTCAATCACTAGAATTGTTTCCATGGGCTTTCCACTGGCTCTCGCACAACGGCCTGGGCCTTCCGCTGCCAGGTTCACGGACGTGGCGCCGTTCTCCCGACCTGCTCCGCTAGGCCATTAGATAATCCTCCACGGAACCCAGGCACACAAGCCCGCCCTGGCACCTTCGCAACAAAGAGACAAATTCTTTACAAATTCTTGACAATTCCCCTCTTGCATCGCGCTTGGTACAGGCATTCTGCCCCGCGCCGGAGGACACCTCCCCATCTTGCACCGATCCAGGGCTCTCCGGCGACAAGACCCGACGCTGCCGTCTCTGCCAGAACATCATGCGGTGACTTTCGATTTGCTACTGTTTATTTCTTTTTCTTTCTATCCGGTGTACACTCGCTCCGGTTGGAGCCTCCGATCGCTGGTGTGAAAGAAGCCATGAGACCGTCACGCCAAGCAGTTCCGTACAGACTGGGGATTTTCGCCCCTGCATTTCGCTTCGCCATTCCTGCGCTGCTGGTGCTCTCCGGCTGCCAGAAGCAGGAAACTCCTTCGACCCAAGCAACTCAGCAAACACCGGTTTCGACCATCCGGGTGACCCCGGCAACCGATGGCCTGCTCGTACAGACATCCACGGCGGAGTTCGTGCTTTTCCCCAGCGGCTACTTGAAAGCCAGCCTCGCCGGCAAGAGGGCGCCTTCCACCCTCGATGATCCCGCCACGCAGCCGGGCCAGCTCCTGACCGTCGCGCATCATCCCGTCTCCGATTTTTCCCTGGACCTCGCGCGTGCGCAAGTTAGCGAAGCGCAGGGAAAACTCGGCAGGGCGGGGAAGCGCATTGAACTTCACGCCAGCAGTCCCAGCTCGGCTCTCGACGAAACCCTCCTGCTCGAGTTTTACGACGACTTTCCCGGCCTCGCCCTGATGTCCGCCTCCTTCCGCAACACCGGCCAAAAAGACGTGTCGCTCGACGCCGTCACCCTGCAACGGCATCGTTTTAACGCCACTCAGGCCGACGCGGCCGCGGCGCACAATCAGATGTGGACCTTTCAAGGCTCCAGCCTGAAATGGGGCAAAGACGAAACCTTCGCCATGCCCGCGAAATTCTCCCAGGAGAATCCCTTTGGCGCCCCCGTCGAGACGAAAGACGGCTTGGGCCGTGTCGGCGGCGGCATTCCTGTCATCGCTTTTTGGACCGCGCACATCGGCGAAGCCGTCGGCCATCTCGAAACGGTTCCGCTGGTTCTCTCGATTCCCGTCGAAACCACTTCCGACGGCCGCGTCGACGTTTCCGTGCATTTCCCAGCCAACACCACGCTGAAGCCCGGCGAAGTTTTTTCCGCGCCGCGCACTTTTGTGGCCGTCTATTCCGGCGACTTTTACGAGCCGCTGAACATATGGTCCAACGCCGTTGAGCGCGAAGGCCTCTCCAAGCCCGCCAACAACGACGAAAACTACGCCGTAAACTGGTGCGGCTGGGGCTACGAAGCGAACGTCACGCCCAAGCAGATGACCGGCACCATCCCGAAACTGAAAGAGCTGGGCATTCACTGGGCCACGCTCGACGACCGTTGGTTCAGCGATTACGGCGACTGGCTGCCGCGCACCGACACGTTTCCCGGCGACGCCATCCAGCAGCTCGTGAAAGAGTTCCACCAGCAGGGCATCAAGATGCAGCTCTGGTGGCTGCCGCTGGCGGTCGAAGACGGAAAATACCGCTATGAAGAGCACAAGTACGTGGTCTCCGACGTCGTGAAAGAGCATCCCGACTGGCTCATCCTCGATAAAAACGGCCAACCTGCGCGCATGGCACGCAACCTCGCAACGCTCTGCCCCGCACTGCCCGAAGTGCAGGACTACTACAAAAAGCTCACCGAGGGCTTTATCCGCGACTGGGACTTCGACGGCCACAAGCTCGACAACATTTACTCTGTGCCGCCCTGCTACAACTCCAAGCATCACCACAAATCGCCCAACGATTCCGTTTACGCCATGGGCGACGTCTATAAAATTATTTTCGAGACCACGCGCGCGCTGAAGCCCAATAGCATCACGCAGAGCTGCCCCTGCGGCACGCCTCCCAGCCTCGCCTGGTTCCGCTACCTGGATCAGGCCGTCACCGCGGACCCCGTCGGCTCCCTTCAGGTTCGCCGCCGCATCAAGATGTACAAAGCGCTGCTCGGCCCACGTGCCGCCATCTACGGCGATCACGTCGAACTGACCCGCCTCCTCGGCGCCAACACCAGCCACGAACAGGACGTTGGCAGCGACTTCGCCTCGAGCTTGGGCGCCGGCGGTGTCCTCGGCACCAAATTCACCTGGCCCGACTACGGCCCCCAGTACAAAGCCGTTTTTCTCAACGACCAGAAAATGGATCATTGGAAAAAATGGATTGCGCTCTACAACCAGAAAATGCTTTCCAAAGGGAATTTTCTCGATCTCTACGTCTACGGCTACGACTCCCCGGAAGCTTACGCCATCGAGAAAGACGGCAACCTGTTCTACGCGTTTTACGCTCCCTCCGACGCCGGCCAATCGGACGCCGGCTCGCCCACTCCGGGAACCTGGAAAGGTGACGTCGAACTCCGCGGCCTTGCCACGAAGCCCTACCGCGTCCTCGATTACGCGAACAACAAAGACTACGGAACGGTTTCCGGCCCGGCTCCCCGCCTCCACGTCGAATTTCAGGACCATCTCCTGCTGCAAGCCACGCCCGCTTCGGCCTCTGCGGCCAATTCCGCCCAAGGCACTCCCTGATTTCCCTTGGCTCGGACGCCCTCTCGGTGTACGGGCAAACGGCCTCTTCCGGACGTTTGTGCGTTGTGCGTGGGACGTTAGTCCCATTATTTAGAGGCGAGTGACCCCTCATAGACTCGGGGTAAACGAGTGGCTAGCGGTGAGTTCCAGAAAAAAATTTGTATGTGGCTGATCTGGTTGGGAATACGAGGAAGGTTGAGTCGTCCGATGGCAAAGAACGACCACCTTTTGCCCCGGGACATAAAAATCGTGCTGCGCCGATGGGGCGCTCGATGCTCAGGTGCGGATTAGCATTTCTATGGGCGGGGCTTGCAGCAGTGTTGCGTCGCCGGCCGTTCCCCAAGGCTCGGGCCTCAGGCTGCGGAAGACCGCCGCCTGAGGGTCGAGATGACGGGTAGGACTCCTGGGGACAAAAAATCCCGCTTCGGCGAAGTTGGATTTTCACAGGTAGACGCACTGAAAGAGAATGAGATAACGCATTCTGTCGCGGCCACTTTTATGGGCTAATTTCGGACTTCAGGGTGAGACGATGACGACTTGTGTCTAGTTGTGCGAGAGTTCGTGACGAAACAGAGGATGGGGAACGAACGAAGCAGGCGAGTCCATTTCATATCTAAGTACCTCCAATGGCTTGTACCTATATTCCTCGCCACATTCATTGCAGCGAACCCCAAATGGTTTATCGATTGCGGGCGAGGTAACACCGCGTCGGTCACCCCGAGTGGAATGCGGTGCACGTTAGAAAAGTTGCGACGCCGGTGAAACCAGTGATTCTTGCACACGACCACCCAGCAGTATTTGCTGCCCACCCACATTTCCTTCGGGGGGGGTTATTTTTTCTTCCGTGGCCTCAGGTGTGGCAGGTGCGGCAACCTCGATGGGAGCGGGGTTGAGACAGCCTGCGGTTTGTGCCGTGGTCCAGCGCTGCAGGGGATCTCGACGCAAACAGTGTTGCGCAATGTCGAGGAAGGGCTGAGGAACCATGGATGGAATGACGGGGTCGGCTTGACTTTCCTGCGAGGAAACGGGGGCCTGTTGCGTAAGTACTTCGACCGGCGTCACACCCAGCGACCAAAGGTCACTGGTAGGGTAACCGGTGCGGTGGCTACCTCGGGGGCGTCGTAAGCGTCAACCGGACGGTAGGCAGGGCGCGGTTCGCCAAGATGGATAACCGTGTCCCTTGAAAGTCTGAATTGATTCTCGGGGACCCTGATGTGTGAAGGTTTGATGTGAGAGTGCGCAAAGCCTTTGCCGTGAACATAGCTGAGGGCGTCGAGACGCGAGCCGAGCACTTTGCGAGTTTCTTCTTCGGTGAGTGGCCGATCGGGGAGACCGTGTGCGACGTCTTCCTCGGCGTATTCTAGGAACGCGAAAACCAAATCCATGTCCGCAAACTGGCAGTGGCCGCCCGGTGGCAGGTGGAGGAGATTTGGATGGCTAAATTTCGAAGCTTGGAGCAAAAGAGCCGCCTGGGAATCTGCCTTCGGCCAGCGTCTATGAATTTAATGGCGAGATTTTTCGGTTGTGGCGGGGGAGATTCCGTTAGGAAGACAGCCCCATAGCTCGTGCCGCCCAAAACCTCTGAAGTGGAAACTTGTTACGAAGGACCTGGCCTTCGAGTTTCTTCCAGTCGTCTCTCCTCAGACGTCCCCCCAGACGTTGTTGACGAAGAGTCGTCGCTCATGGGCGATGAGGTCGGGTGAATCGCCGGTCCCTGGAGCCAGGCTGCTGGTGAGGCGATTCTGGCACACTGGGTCCCCGCAAACCAAGCGCTATGTCCCTTATATCCCTTATCCCTATGCGCTTCGGGAACAATCTGCTTACCCGGTTGATGGGGGTTAATCGGACAAATCCAGAGGTGAGAGGAACCTGTTCCGGGAAGAAAGCTAATGAGGACGCAGGCTTGGGAACTTTCCTTTTCGCAAAATCAGTTTACTTAACTGGACAATTAAGGAGAATGGGCTTGACTTGCTTTAAATGGCAGAGTTAGCCTCCGTGCGTCCTCGACCGCACCAGGGTACTTTCGAACCTGCAGGCTTGACGGGGCGGTCCGCTTTTTTTCGCTGATCTTCAAAAACCGATCCAAATGGAGAAGGAGGCCTATGATCCGGAAATACGTTCCAGCATGCTTTCTCGCTGTTCTGGGGTTCCTGCTGGCGAGCCCGTTGTCGCACACGCAGGAGCCGAACAAGGCTCAAGAGCAGAACAAGCCGATGGTCTTTGAGGGTACCGTAGGCGGGTGGAGAATTATTGAGGAGGGACAACCGCCCGCCATGATCCATGCAACCGCTGAAGAAATGACACGGTTTCGCGAGGCCAACCCGAATGCGCGGCCCGGCAGAGTACAAGGGGCCAACACGGCAAATGACCTCACCTACCATGGCGGAACGGGCGGGATCGGCGTCGAGACGAGCCCCAAGGTCTATCTGGTCCTCTGGGGTTCACAATGGAACAACAACGATCCGAGCGGCGAGTCGGGCATTCTGGAGTCCTTCTACCAGGGGGTCGGAGGAAGCTCCTGGGCGAACAGCGTCACCCAGTATTGCCAGGGCGTGGCAAGCGGAACTGTGTTCTGTAACGGATCAGGTCAGGCGGCCGGCAATCCGTCGGGCATTTTTGCCGGACTTTTTGTTGACAAAGCGAGCCTCGCACCGTCACATCCCCGCCAGTCGCAGCTCGCGGCCGAGGCCGTTCGCGCCGCGCAGTATTTCGGCAATACTACCGGCGCCAGCAATGCGAGCGTACAGTACGTGATCGCCACGGCGTCGGGACACAACTCCCGGGGATTTGGGACGCAATACTGCGCGTACCACAGCGCGACCAGTTCGGCAGTAGGCAACGTGGCTTACACGAACCTGCCGTACATCACCGACGCCGGTGCCAGCTGTGGCGCGAACTTCAATGGCCTGGGCCCTCACGCCGGCATTACCATTGTCGCCGGTCACGAGATGGCCGAAACCATGACCGACCAGTTCCCAAGCAGCGGTTGGCTGGACTCGAGCGGGGCGGAAAACGGAGATAAATGCGCTTGGATCTCCTCGGGGCAAGGCGCGGCGGCGGACATCCGGTTGACAACGGGAACCTTCGCAGTGCAATCGTTGTGGAGCAATGCATTCAACAGCGGCTCGGGCGGCTGCGTGCTCTCGTATCCTTGATGGATTGACGCTGTGAGCATCCTAACGCCAGAGATGCTACGGGCATCTCCGGCATTTTGGTCTTCTGGAAGCACCGATAGCAACATTGCGCTGAAGAGATGTCTCCTGACCACAAGTGGAGATGGATGGTGGCCGGTCCGCTTAGCTGGCTTATCGGGAGTTAGTTAGGGCACCGATCCGCTGCAGTTGCAAGCGGACCGGTGTGAACGGGCCTTCGCCGTCTGATGGGGCAGACTTACTGGCAACCCGGCATTCCGCAGTGACTGCGGCGCGTTTGCTAGGTTCTGAGGCCTTTTGAAAGAGTCCTTCCCCGCTTGCGTCTCAAGACTGAATCTGAGGCATCGTGGCTACCCCCCTGGATCGATTTAAACGCAGCCCGGGTTTGCGTAGCAGGTGCGGGACCACGACCCCAATCCCGTGAAGCTACCAATGGGCGGAGACAGGTGTCGTTGCCTTGCGGCAACCCTGTCTTCGCTCGCGAGCAAGCAGCGTTTGGAAAGTTGTTGACGCCGGCATAGGAGGGAACCCCAATTTGCGTCTTCCCGCACCTGGACACCACAGCCAAGAAGGACGACTGCAAATTGTTCCGAAAACAGAACACCCCCAGCGCACCAACTTACTTACAATCTGCGCGACTATGACGGGCACGAATTCGCAGTGCAAATCGTGCGCGTAGGCGAACTTTGTTCAGCTGAACGCGGAGATTGGCCTCCACTTTCCCGGTCTAACCGGATTGAAGCGTGCCCCTACGAGCGAGGGGCGCGATCGCGGCCTGCCAGGGCAACGGGGTGCTTGCGCAGGAAGGCTTCGCGATGCGCGGCATCGCGAAACGCTTCGGTGCCGCCAGCGCGCGTCACGGAAAGTGCGCCAACGATATTGGCGTACTGGAGGCAATCCGCGGGACTCGCGCCGCGGATGAACTGGCGAATGAATCCGGCGTCAAAACTGTCTCCCGCGCCCACGACATCGACCGAGGTGACGGGAGGCGGGAAACCTTCCAACTTTTCCGCGCCGCGCCGCGCGTAGGCGCCTTGCGAGCCGCGCTTGATGACCACCAGCGGTACTTTCTTGGAGAGGATTTCTGCGGCTTGGCGGAAATCGGCCGCGCCGGCCAACTTGCAAGCCTCGTTTTCATTGGGCAGCAAGATGTCCACATATTTGAAGACCAATTGAATGTCCGGGGACCAGCGATTGTCCGGATCGTCGTTGGTGTCGAGAGAGGTGGAAAGCCCGGCTTCTTTGGCTTTGCGAAATAGCTCGACCATGGCCGGCCGCAAACCTTTTTGCAGGAAGTAGGAAGAAAGATGGAGGTGTTTGGCGCTGAAAATATAGGAAAGATCGAGATGGGCAAGCGAAAGGTCATACATGGTGCCGGGATAGGTGAGGATGTAGCGCTCCTTGCGCTGGGGCAGGATGGCCGTCAGACCAGTGGTCTTGCCGGCGAATTTTCGGACCTGCGAGATGTCCACGCCGCCCTCCCCAAGGCGCTTGAGGCAGATCTCGCCGAGCGGGTCACTGCCAATGCAGGAGCTGAAGCCCACGCGATCGCCGAGGCAGGACAAGTTGTGCGCGAAAATGGCCGAAGAGCTGCCCAGGGTAATGCTGAGTTCCTTGGCCAGGTGCTCGCGTTCGAGCTCCAGCTTTTCCGGCAAGCCGTAGAAGATAATGTCCAGATTGAGCTCGCCAACGACGCTAACATCCAGAGTGGGCAAGGAAGCGTTCCTCCGAAGGATTCAGTCGAGGATCACCACGCGCGAAAGATTTTTGGGTGCGTCGGGGTTGAGATTTTTCTTGACGCCGGTGAAAAAGCCCAGGAGTTGCGCTGGAACAATGAAAGGAGCGAGTGTGGCCAGCTCTGGTCCGTCGAAGGCCAGCTCGAAGAGCAAATCGCTCGAGCGGCGAATGGCTTCGTTGGCCCGGTTGCAAATGGCGATGGTCACGCCGCCCAGTTCGTGCATTTCGGCGAGCACTTCGGCTTCCGCCTGCAAGCCGTTCTCGCTCAGGAAAAACGTCAGGCAGGTTTCCGAGCTGACAATCGCTTTCGGGCCGTGACGAAACTCCAGCGTGTGAAAGGACTGGCTGTAGGAACAAGACATCTCCGTGGCTTTCAGCGACGCTTCGCGGGCCAACGCATAGAACGGGCCTTGGGCAAGGAAAATGTAATCCGCAAAGGAGTGCGCTGCGACGAACGCTTCGACGTGAGCCGCAAGCGGTTGAAGGCGTTGCGCGAAATGATTAGCCAGCCGCTCGATGATGGACGGGAAGTCGGTGCTCTGCGATTTTTTGCTGGCCAGGGATTGCAGCGCCAGCAACATCGACGTGACCGAGCGCGTCATGACCATGCTTTTTTCGTCGGCAGCGAGCAGGCGGATGGTGCGGTCGCAAGCTCTTTCAAGCAGGGAATCCGCCGCGCAAGTAATCCCCAGCGTCGGAACGCGGAATTCCTGGGAAAGCACGTTCGCCGCTTTCACGGCTTCGGAAGTTTTGCCCGAGCGCGAGATCACGACGGCTTGCGAAGTTTCCGCCGCGTGCATCGCAAGGCGCGGAAACAGCAGCAGCTCGGACGCCGGCAGCGTGCGCGCGGGCTGGCGGGTCATCAGGGTCCAAGAGGTGGCCGCTGCTTCGGCCAGGTAATAGCTGCTCCCGCAGCCCACGAACAGCCATTCGTTGCGCGGCTTGGTTTCCTCCAGGATTTTTTCGAGGACGCCGCCGCGCTCCAATTCGGTCAGCGTCTGCCGCCAGATTTCCGGCTGCGAGAGAATTTCCGTGAGCGTGTGGGAAGTATGTGCGTGTTTGTCAGAGCCTGGCAATGCAGCGTCTCCACCCATCTTTTGGGCACCGAAACTTTTTAAACCAGTGTCACTTCCACTTTGGCCTCGCGCAAGGCTTTCAAATCATGCCGGGGAATCCCGCGGTCCGTGATGGTTTCGTGGACCGAACTCGTGGGCATGATTAAGGCTAGGCTGCGGCGGCCGAATTTGCTGGAATCACAAACGACCACGGTGCGTCGAGCGGCCTCCGCCATCGCGCGGTTCACGCGCGCTTCCAGGAGATTCGGCGTGGTCAGCCCGTAGCGCACGTCAAACCCGTCGACCGCGAGGAAAAGCAAATCCGCGTTCAATTTTCGCAGAGATTCTTCCGCAAGCGGGCCTACCAGCGAAAAAGAATTTTTTCGCAGCACTCCGCCGGTCAAGATGACGTTCACGGGCGTGCCCGCAAGCTCCGTCACAATATTGGTGGCGTTCGTGATGATGGTAAGACTGCGAAAATGCCTGCAGGCGCGGGCGATGGCGGTCGTGGTGGTTCCCGAATCCAGAATGATGACCTGCCCCGATCGGATCATCTTCACCGCGGCAGCCGCGATGCGCAGTTTTTCCTGGCGGTGCAGCCGCTCTTTTTCCTGCAGCGTTCGGTCATTCAGCGCGCCGGTGCGCAGCGGGAGCGCGCCGCCGTGCGTGCGCTCAAGCATTCCGTGATGATGAAGAAATTCCAAATCCTTGCGAATGGTGATGAGCGAGGTTTTGAATCGTTTGGAGAGATCGCCGACGAGCACGCGGCCGTCGTTTTGCAGGACCTCCAAAATTCCGCGTCTTCGCTCCTCACTCAGCATCGGGCTGCTCGCGGCAAATCATTCACCAACGACCTCCACTTTCACAAGCGCTTGCAAGCGCTGCACTTCGCCTGCGCTTAATTGGCCTGGCAAACCTGCCAGGCAGTTCGCGGCACCGCACGCGGCAGCAAGGCTCATCGATTCCTCAGCTCCGAGTTTCTGCGCCGCGGCGAAGGCAAAACCGCCCACCGTCGCATCCCCGCTTCCAACCGAGGAGAGGGAAGGAATTTTGGGAGCGCAGGCATGGTAAATCGCATCACCTTTCAATGCCTTCCATACCAAGCCATCGTGGCCGAGGCTGATCGCGGCGCTTTTTGCTCCTGCGGCAATCAGCTGCGTAACTGCCGCCGCCGCCGACCTGGCATCTTGAATTGGCTTTCCGGTGAGCCATTCTGCTTCTTCACGATTGGGTTTCACAAAATCCGGACCAGCTTCGAGCGCAAGCTTCAGCGGCTCGCCGCTGGTATCCAGGAACGCTTGGCCACCCCGGCTGTGGACTTTTGCGATGAGACTCGCGTAAAACTCCTTTGCCGCGCCCAGCGGCAAACTGCCGGAGAAGATTGCGGTCACAGCACTGCCTCGCTCGGAAAAAACGGCATCGCAGGCAGATTCGAATGCGCGAATTTCCTCGATCCAAACGGGAGCCCCCGGCTCGAGAATCTCGGTAACGGTCCCGCAGTCATCAATAATCTCCAAGTTGGTGCGCGTCGCATTCTTCATGGGCACGGGAACCACTTGAATTTTCAAATGCTGCAAGCCGGCCAACAATTCCTGCCCGGTCGGGCCGCCCGCAAAGCCAATCCAGCTTGGGTCCGCTCCCAGGCTGCGCAAAACCATGGCAACATGCGCCGCCTTGCCGCCCGCGGCGGCTTGCACTTCGCTCGCGCGATTGACGCGCCCGGGCACCAGCTTCGACAGGCGAACGCGCTTGTCGATCGCGGGATTGGCGCTGATGCAGACGAACATGGGCTTGTTGTCCATCAACGCGTCAAATTCGCTGCGAAGTTTCCTTCACGAAATGCGAACCACGGTTTGGCAGCAGACAGCCGGGCATTCACGCGCTGAATATTTCTGACGCCCTCACCGCTTAACCACTTTTCGAGCGCCGCCAATCCTTCACGAACGTGGATCGGGACGCCATCTTTCCATGTGGCGCGGCCGCAAAGCACCCCGGAGAAATTGGCTCCGGCTTCCGCCGCTAACTGCAAAGCGTCGTCGAAGAGCTCGTTGCCGACTCCCTCGGAAAGATAGATAAACGGAAGGCGCGCAGCGGACGCGGCGCGGCGAAAATGCCGCTTTGCTTCTTCTCGCGAATACAACCAGTCCCGTTCAGCGCCGGGCGTGCCTTCGACATACGCCATGCTTACGGGCACACCGACTTTCAAGACATCGACGCCATACTGCGGCTTGGAAAATTCTTCCACGCTTGCTGTGACGACATCCGTTTTCAGTTTTGCAAATTCTCGGCTCTTGTCCTCCATCCCTTCGTGGTAACTGACTAATTCGAGAAAGAAAGGCACATCCGCGGCTTTGCATTCGGCGCCTATACGCTCGGCCCAGGCATGTTTACGATCGTTAATCGCTGCTGCACTCGAAGGCGAATAATATAGAAGGATCTTCACGCCGTCCGCTCCCGCGTCCACGAGACGGCGCACGGACCAATGTTCGAGTAGACGAGGCAGTCGCCCGGGAACGGTCTTGTCGTAGCCGGTTTGCTCATACGCCAGGAGCAGTCCAGCGTTCTTTGCTCTTTGCCGCGAGGCGACTAAACCAAATTCCGGGTCCAGCAAAATGGCGCTTGCATGGGAAGTGAGAATCCGGCTCACCGCTTCTTTGAATTCCGCCAACATTTCGCTAGGAATGGCCTCGGGCTCAACTCCTTTGGCCTTGGCCATTAAACTGCGCAAGGCGCCGCGCTGGTCAATGGCCAGAGCAGCGATGATCCCTCGAGAATCGGAGACTGCTTCCAATCCCTTTCGCTTGCCACTCGTGATCTGCTTTTCCATTTAGCGGCCACTCTTTGCCTTTGTCATCGCAAGGGAGCGCGCCGTCTCCACGAAGAAGCACTCAAGCAGACAACTCCCGTCGGTCCGCACTAAAAGTAAAACTTCAGCGCGAATTGAATCCGGCGCGGCGGACGCGTGAAGCCGGTAAAACCATAGGCGGCCGAGCCAAGTTCCGTTCCCGAATTTTCCGCCACGGTGTCAGGATTTGTGAATTCGGGATTCGCGTGGTTCCAGGCATTGAAGAATTCGGCACGGAATTCGATGCGTCGTTCTTCGCGGATGGGAAACGTCTTGAACAGAGAGAGGTCCCAGTTCTCGAAGCCGGGACCCTGAATAATGTTGCGGCCGGCATTGCCAAAGCTTCCCACGGTCGTGGCTGAAGTGAAGGCACACGTGTTGAAGACCGTTCCCGCCACGCAGGGTCTGCCATTTGGGTTGCCGGTGCGATCCGGGCGGATGCAGTTAAATACGGTGCCTCCACAGTCGGAGGTGGAGAGGTTGCTGGAGATGTCCGTCGGCGTGAACCAATTTCCCGTGGACGCGGTGATGATGCCAGCAACTTGCCATCCGCCGATGATTTGATTCGTTACGCCGGTAGCGTTTTTCGCAAACATTTTGTTTCTGCCAAAAGGCAGCTCATAGATGGAACTCAGAACGAACCGGTGGCGCACGTCGAAATCGGCATTGCCGTATTCATTTTTCGGTTGGGTCTGCAGCCGGAAGTCGCCCTGATTGGCGGAGCCCAGGCTGGCGCTCGAAGCATCATCAAGCGCATGGCTGAGGGTGTACGCGGCCTCAAACTGCAGGCCGTGCGAGAACTGTTTCTCAAGACGCGCTTGCAAGGAATGATAGTTGGAGAATCCATCGGCGCGAAATAACGCAATGGAGGTGTCGAATACAGGGTTGCAATTGGGGGGATTGGCGCTATCGCAGATTTTTGCCGGCCGGCGCGGTGCGGTCGGGCAGTTTGCGGGAGTGATGCCCGCCGCCGGGTCATTGCAGAAGGCAGCAAACTGCGGGTTGGTAGCTGGAACGGCTTGGTTGCCGTTATAGAAGGTGAACAGTTTCAAGCCGCGCGAGCCGGCAAAAGAAATGTCCAGGATGGTGTCAGCGGGCAATTGATACTGGAACCCGAGATGCCATTGTTGGTTATAAGGCGTGCGAATGTGGGGGTCGATGGAGTAAAGGATCGGCGTATTGGGATCGACCAGCGCATTTGCGGGAAAGCCGTTCGCGAGCACGTTCAATCCGGGAATCGAGCAATCCACTACCGCGGGGTTTGCGATTCCCTGGCCACAAGGCATGGTGAAGGACTCGGTAACAAAGAAGGGCGGATTGAAACCGGGGCTCGGGTTGGAAAACGGACCGTTTTCCTGGCCGCCATAGAAAATTCCATAGCCGCTGCGCAGCGCCAGCTTGTCCGAGATTTTGTACGCCAGACCAACCCGCGGAGCGAAATTGTTGCCGTCCGGGCTAATCAAACCCGGAGTGGCGGTGGCACTGATGGGAACGAGTGCAGCGAGGGTGGGTGTGAGTTGTGCATTCACCCCTTTCGGGACGATCAAAGATTGCGTGGCGAAGTCAAAAGTGGCTTGCTGGTTGTGATGCTCCTTGATGGTGGTGAACATTTCGTAGCGCAGACCCAAATTCAAGGTGAGCCGATCGAAAACTTTCCAGTCATCCTGAATGTACGCCGCATAGATTTGCCTCCGGTAATCAATGTTGTGCAGGTTGGTGATGGAACCGCCGTCAGGAATGCCCAGCAAGAAGGTGGCGAAGCCGTTGCCGCCAGGAATCCCGGACGTGTTGTCGTTGGCGGCGGTGAATTCAATGGGCGCCGCGGGGTTGGCGGTAAATTCCGTGCCAAAATTCATGGTTCCACGGGAGGCGGCGGGCTGAAAGATCGTAAACTGCTCGAGGCGCACTTCACCACCGATCTTCAACGCATGCCTGCTCACGGACTTGGTCAAGTTATCGGTCAACACCCAACTGTTTTGCTTCTCGATGGAGGGAAGAAATCCTGAACTGCCAATGGTGACGGAGGAGCCGTCGCCGAAGGTGATATTCGGCAGCCCGCCGTTGTCTGGCGCAAAAGGCACGCCGGGAAAGCCAAGCTGGCCGGAAACATCCACGTTGTAATTGATCTGAAAACGATGCGAATTGATGCGGTTATACCCCAGGCGGAATTCGTTTACCAGCGCGGGATTGAAGAGATGCGTTTCGCTGATGGCCACGCTGCGGTAAGAGTTGTCCTCGTTCCCGCTGAAAAAATCTCCGCCATCCAAGGCGTTTCCAAACGGCGGCGGAATGAACTTCGGCTGGTCCTCATAGCTAAAGCGAACGAAGGAATAATCCTTGTCGGAGAATTTGTGGTCCACGCGGAGGTCGAAATTGTTCCGCGTGGTTTGCTGCACTGGCAGGGCAAGGTAATTGAAGTTGGGATTACTCGAATTCGGAGCCGGATACAAGGCCGCAAGCTTGGCGGCGAGCGAGTCAATGGGAGTTGTCCCGGTGGGATTCAGAGCACTCTTAAAAAGGTTGGTCGGATTTCCGCTCGAGTCGACGCCAATGGGCACACCGCAAAACCCGTTGGGATTCAGATTGGAAGCCTCGGTGAGGCGGGTATTGAAGAGTTCACCGACAAAGGTTGGATTGCCGCTGCAGTCCACCGCAATCTGCCCGGTGGCGTTGCCATTCGCATCGGAAGCAAAGACTGGAGTGGAGGTGAGCATGGCGGAGAAGTCTCCACCGGTCATACTTTGTGTGGGAATAGTGCCATTGAGGATCAAGCCTTCGCGGGTGCGGAGCCCTTCGTAGTCGGCGAAGAAAAACGTGCGGTTCTTGGCGATGGGGCCGCCAAAGGTCACGCCAAACTGATTTTGTTTGTAAGGCTCGCGGCCAAACCCTTGCTGTTTGACGGTGGAGTTGGCGGCGTCCAGCACCTCGTTCCGCAGGAATTCGTATACGTCTCCATGAAAACTGTTCGTGCCGGACTTGATCATCGCATTCATGATGGCGCCGTTGCCGCGGCCAAATTCGGCGCTATAAGAATTGGTTTGCACCTTGAATTCAGCGATCGCATCGACTGAAGGCTGGATAACGAAGGCCGATTCGTTCAGAACGTCGCCCAAATTGGCGTTGTTGTCGATGCCGTCGAGAAGAAAGTTGTTTTGCAGGGCGCGAGCGCCATTGGCGCTGAAACCGTAGCTGGCAGAAACGCGCGACCCCGGCTCACTCGGCGCCACGCCCGCACCCAACAGCGCCAGTTGGGCGTAATTCCTGCCGTTGAGCGGGAGGGTGGACACTCTGCGGCTGTCCACGACTTGGCCCAAGTCTGAGGTTTCGGTATCCAGGTGCACAGCCGTGGCAGTCACGATCATTTTTTCCGTGGCCACGCCGACTTGGAGCGTCACGTCCACGACGAGGCGGTCCTGCACGTTCAACTCAACGGGGCCCGCTACGGCGGTTTTGAATCCTTCCTTCTCGACACTTATGGTGTAGTGGCCGATCCTAAGCGGGCCGGCGAAGTACTCACCGGCGTCATTACTGGAGGTTGCGAAAGACGTGCCATGCTCGAGGTCGCGCACGGTCACCTTGGCGCCGGTCACCATTGCGCCGCTGGCGTCCCGCACGGTCCCCACGATGTTGCCGGTGTCCTTTTGCGCGCGGAGAGATGGACCCAGCAGGGAAGTGAACAGCAATACCGCCAGACGCAGTCTAGGAAATTTGCGAAAGTCGAATTGCATGATCCACCTCGAGTCGCAGCACCCGGAAACTAGCGAAAGGGGCTGTTACCACTTCTTTCGATTTCTTTCTTTTACTTTCTTTTTCTGATGGCGTCAAGAAGTCTTTGTTTGTTTCAGGTGGTTGGTCTCCGTAAATAGATCAACCCTGATTCGTAGTATGGCGTGTTCCACGACCAGGATAGGTGCGGAAATGCTTCTTGGTGAGAGCGGTTAGCGGGTTACTGGCCGCAAGCTGGACCTAAGCTTGCCGGGTCCTTTATGAGGTTTGAAAATACGGCGCGGACTAGTTTTTGGGGCCTTCGTGCGGTTGACGAAGCCTGTTCACCAAGGCATTCAGCCGCGCGCGATTCGCTTCCGTCATTTGCGAGAACTTAAGGGCCAACCCGCGACTCGGTTCCGCACGGCGGACCACAGCGTCGATACTGATCTGCCCCTCCTGGACAAGAAAATCAAGCGCCACCGTCGAATCCACATTTTTGGACGTTACTGTTTCTAGGAACAGGCCTCCGAGACTCAAGTTCCGCACCTTGGCAATGTCGTCGCGTCCGTCCGAGTTCCAATAGACCCACACATCTGGTGCCTGAACTCGGGAAGTGAACCTCCGAGAATGCGAGACAGGATGCTGCAAGATTTGAAACATTTCTTGGACCTGCCGCTTCTTGCCGGGCTGGGAGTGAACCTAGAGAGCTGGCAAGAATTCACGCAGACTGTCTTCAAGCAAGCCAACACACTCTGCGCAAAACGTTTGCAATGCAATCGGGTAAATACCCGAAACGGCCGTATAACGCGTTTAGCCCGTTGGAGATAAATGTCAGTAAACCTCGACAGAATTGCGAATCGATAACCGTAGGCGAGAATATGAATTACCCTCCGAGACAGGGGCTTGACGCAAGCCATTTCGAAGCATAGGTTTTGCGGCAACGAGCCAGACACCCCTTGGGAGGTGCACCTGAGCGGTGGTGTCTCTGAACAGCATTGGGATAATCCTGTGGAGAGCGACGGCAAATGGAGTGAGCTTCGTGTAAGGGCGCGTCTCGAGAACGGCCGGCTAACAGAAAAGACAATTCTTTGTCCCGAGTGCGGTGGCGAAGTGGGAAAGTTCATCGGATGCGGCGGAAAAGGAGAAGAGTGCGCGCTCTTGGCCTGTACCCAATGCCAAAAACGTTTGGCCGAGTTTTCAAATGATGCCGAGATGGAGAGAAATCTAGAAGAGTTATGGCGAGTGGTTCAACCCTACTTGCTGCGCGCATCGAAGAACACAACAGACTGAAGACACGGGGAAGGGAACTCTTATTGCTCCTGTAATGTTTCTTCGATTGAGCCGTCCGAATTCCGAAGCAAATCACGGACGAATGGGCGCTGACGCGAACGAAATTACTCCCCAGCGTCCGAATTTGTTCCTCCGCGGATGAACAGGGACCTTCTCTAGTTTAGCAACCGGCATCCAGTTCGCAGAATGGCGTGAGAGAAATTGGTTGTAGTATCTGTATCGTAGGATGCTGGCAGCGGTCCTGCTTGGGAAAAGCTCTGCAGGCGCACGAATCGGGATGCACGGCACAGGGGTGTTGCTAAACGGGGTACAATTCCAGCAAGAACGGTGGCGAAACCTTACCGTGATGCATGACATTTCTTTATTTGGGATGAGCTCCTGCGTGACGCCTTTCGCAGGAGGGAGTCGGTCAAAAGTGACCGCGTATGAATTGAGGAGCGACGGTATGAAAGTTATCAGACAATTCCTAGGGATACTCCTCGGGCTGTGTTTCGTGTCGGTCTCGTCGGCGCAGGAAAGGAAGGAAGCAAATACGGCCGCGGTGCCACCGAATGTCCTCGTCTTCGTTCATCAGGAAATCCAGCCCGGAAAGACCAGCGAACGGCAAAAACGGGAGACCACTATAGCGCGCGCTTGCGATCGTTTGGACGCGCCGAGTTTCTGGATAGACCTGGAATCATTGACTGGCTCTCGCGAGTCGCTCTCCTTCGATCTGTTCGATTCGTTTGAGCACATCCAGCAGGCCCATAGCGGCTGGAAACAGTTTTACGCTGCGCACCCCGATCTGGCTCGGACAAAGGAAGAGATGGATTCGCTGGTGGTGAATGAACGAACCATTGTTGCCGTGCGCCGCGACGATTTGGGTTACTTGGCGGAAAACATCGATCTTTCGGAAGCCCGCTATATGCTCGTGCTGGAAGTACGCTTGTTCCCAGGACACGAAGGCGATTTCATCGAATCCCTAAAGCTTTGGAGCCAGGCGCGCACGAAGATTAACGCAGAGGTGCCCTCCGTGGTCTATCAGGCCACCGAGGGCACGTCCTCTCCTACCTTCCTCATTTTCTTACCCATGACCGAGCTTAAGGAAAACGAGGATTTCTTGGCCCAGAGAGCGAACGCATTGGAAGCCGCGGAAGGGGAAGGCACGGCGGAGCGGCTAAGGCAAATTGCCCGGGAAGCGTTTGCGAGTGCGGAGAGCAACTTATATGCAGTGAACGCGGAGCTGTCCCACGTGCCCAAAGAGTTTGCCGCAGGCAATCCAGAGTTTTGGCAACCAGGCCCCGGGCCGGAAGCCAAGCCCGAAGCCAAGCCCAGCGTAAGCCCTGCCAAGAAAAAGTCTAACGTGAAGCCGGCGCCGCAAAAAGGCATTTGATGTTTATCAATGGGGCTGGGTACGGGGCGGAGTAGATTTTGGATCTTGGGAGGAATTGGGTGCTGCAAATAGGTGCAGCTTTAACCGGGGGTCGCGATAAGCGATGGTTCACTGGCGCGTGCGCTTCCGGGATCAGGACGCGAGGTGGTAGGCAATCCAGGGGATGAAACTTGAGTAGCGCGGCCACATTTCGGCGGGGAATCTACAAGAGCGAGAGGTTCCGACGGCTGGTTCGGTGGTTCGATGCCATGCCGCATCCTACGCTGGCCGTGGAGATTGCCGCGGATCGCCTATCCTTGGTGCGGTGGTCGCCCAGGGGATCGGTAGAGGGACTTGCGGTTGAGGCGCTGCCGCCCGGCGCGCTGGTTCCTTCGGCGACGGAAAACAATATTCTAGATTCGGCTGCGGTTCAATCGGCGCTGCAGAGCGCCTGCAAACAGCTTCATGTGCGGGAGGAAGATGCCGCCCTGCTGCTACCGGATCCGGTGATCCGTGTGTTCATCCAGCATTTCGAAGATTTCCCGCGTGCTTCGCGGGAAGCCTTGCCGTTATTGCGGTGGAAGCTAAAAAAAAGCGTACCGTTTGACGCGGGGGAAATGTTGCTTTCCTACGTACGCCAGGAACCTCGGGAAAAGGGCGTGAATGTGGTGACGGCGCTCGCACGGCTCCCGATTGTCCGGGAATATGAGGACGTCGTGCGGGGCGCCAAACTGCGCCCAGGTATTGTTGTCAGTTCTTCGATCGCGGCCCTGGCCTTGCTGGAAGGCGACCGGCCGACCTTGCTCGTACGCATTTCCGGAAGAGCGCTTACGACCGCGATTGTTCGCGGCAGCACCTTGTGCGGCTATCGCTGCACAGAGCTATCCACGCACGGCCCGGAGCTGACGCCGAGAGCGCTTCTTGACGAAGTCTTCCCCGTTGCCGCCTACTATCAGGATACGTGGCGGGAAGAAATTCGTTCGGTGAAAGTCGCGGGGTTGGGCGGCCGATTGCCGGAGTTCTTGCCGCTCCTTGAGGGAGAATTTCATTGCCCGGTAAGTTCGCTGCTGCAATCTGCTGTTCTTAAAGGGCAAGTCCCGGAACATGCCTACCCCCTGGTCGGACGCGAACTGGAAGGGTTGCTTGGCTGGATATGGCGTCGTGCATGAATTCCGTGACTATTGCGGTGAGGCAGGCTAGGAAATGATACTCGGCGTAAATCTGGCTACTCAGCCTCTTGAAACCCACCGTCGCTTCCGCGTGTTTTCGGTAGCCGCCGGAGCGATTGCTGCCGTGGCTTTCGTCGTGCTTGCCTGGCGCGTTTACGCGCTTCGCCAGGCCGAAACAGCCTTCCGCTTGGAGAACGCCAGTACTTCCAGAGAAATCGAACGGCTGAATGAGCAAAGGGAGGAACTCGATCGCTTCTTTTCAGAACCGGAGAATGCCAGGCTGCACGACCGCGCCTCCTTCATTAACACCCTCATCGATGCGAGGAGTTTCAATTGGACCCGGATGTTCATGGATCTTGAAAAGGTTCTGCCCATCGGCGTTCACATAATCAGCATCGAACCGAAGCAGTTGAATGGCCAGGCTAGCGTGAAGCTCGTTTTTGGCGCGGCCAACGATGAGGCCAAGAACAAGTTTCTTCATGCCCTGGAGGAGCAATCCGGCGCGTTCTCTCATCTCCAATTGGTCGGCGTCCGCACGCCAACACAGGAGACTAGCGGCGATCAGGTGATCATTGAGCTTACCGTGATCTATTCGAGGGCATGATGAGATTCCGCCTGCAGAAAGCAATCACTCTGGCCGTGCTGACTATCCTGTTGACGGCAGACGTGGTCCTTGCAGTCTACGCGACGAGATGGTCGGGCGGATTTCCGAAAAACGAACTTGCGGCGCAGAAGGCTGAAGCCAAACTCCTCAAGGCAGACATCCAGCGCGCCCTGGCGATTCAGAAGGGAATGCCGCAAACCAAGGCAGATTGCGAGCGATTTGAAAACTCCCTTCTTTCCAGCAACACAGGCTACTCCGCCCTTACTGATGAGATGTCGGAAGTCGCGAAGCATTCTGGATTGCAGATCGCTTCGCTTGGTTTCCACCACAAGGAGCTTCCCGGCAGAAACATAGTGGAGCTCGAGCTCGACGCGACAGTTAACGGCAACTACAAAAGCGTTGTGCAATTCCTGAACGGGTTGCAACGTTCGAAAAATCATTACGTGGTTGATAGCTTGACGCTGGCGTCGGAGCCGGGGAGCCGGGATGCCTCCGGGACACTTCGTGTGGCACTGCAGTTGAAGTCGTATTTCAAGAATGCACCGTGAAGGCATGAACCGGAAAAAGAACATCGAGATCGCGGTGCTTGGGGCCCTCGTCCTCGCTGCTCTGGGGGTCTGGTATTTCAGCAGCCGTCCTCCCGCGGGGGTGGCTCGGGCTTCGACCGTAGCGAACTATAAGCCGATGAGAGTGGAAAACCCGCAGATTCACTGGGACCGCTTGGCAGACGCACAGGGCACCGAGTACAAGCCCAGTCCGCGCGATATTTTTAGCCGCGACTTACCGCCTCCGCCGCCAAAGCCTGTGCATGTGCCAGGGCCGGGGGACACGGACTATGTGGCGCCCGTGATTCCGCCGCCTCCGCCGCCTCCTCCTCCACAACTTCCGCTAAAGTACTTTGGCGAAGGGAAGGCTGAATCCGGTTCCGGTCGCCGTGCATTTCTAACCGATGGCAACGTAGTTTTTGTCGCCGCCGAGGGTGACATTGTCCTCGGCCGTTACCGCATCATCCGAATCAACCACACGAATATAGAGTTTGAAGAAATTTCCAGTGGGCGTCATGGAACCACCAAGCTCGAAGATGAGGGTCCGGCGATCTGAGGTAATTCTTTAGCTGAGCGGTAGCCGAGCCGAGAATAGCCCTTCGCATTGTTGAATCGCTAGAGATGCAAGTCGAACGAAGCGCTGACCATCGGGGATTTTAGGACTGCTGGCCGTCAATATCTTTTGCTGTGTTGCTGCGACGGGCTCACTTGGACAAACGAAACTCAATCCGCACGCGAGCGGGGAAATCTACCGGTTGGCCGTTCCGTTGTGCAGGCTTGAAACGGATCAGTTTTGCCGCTTGGAGGGCTGCTTCATCCAGACCGTGACCCAAGCCGCTCACTACCCGGACCACCTGCACCTGGCTTGAGGCGAGGAAAACCACCTCGAGCACGACGTCACCTTCCATTTTGAGAATACGCGCTTCGTTGGAATAAGCCGGGTTCGGCTCGTAGAGGATGGAGACACCCATGCTCGCACCTGCCGTGGCAGCTCCATTCCTGTTGGAACCGTCGGAAGCGACTGTGCCGCGGACGCCCTGGGCGCCACCCGTGCCATTGCCATGGCCGGGGCCTCCGGGGAGATTGGGCGAGCCAGCCTGGTTGATGTTCCCCGCCTTGTTAGGATTCCCCGGACCCGGAATCCCGTTCGGATCGCCAAAGCCGCCAGTCTGCACTTTGTTCAAGGGAGCAGCCACGGTCGCGGGCGCAGGCGGGCCTGAACTGAGGTTGGGGGCCTTCACTTCCTCCTTTGGGCGAACGGGCTGGTTTGACTTCACAACAATCTCGGTTTGTTGAAAGACCGGCTTGAGGTCCACTGGCTTGGTTTCCACCTTGTGGAGCTTTGGCAGCTCTGGTTTCAGAACCAGAAAGACGTGCGGTTGCCTGGGATTCAACACCGGAGGTTCCACCACCACCTGTTTGGGTTTCGGCACCACGGGCTTCGGTTCGCGTGGCTGCACTTTCGGCTTCATCTTCGGGGGGGGCGGGGGCGGCGGAGTCGCCGGTGGGATGTCGATGTGCATGACCGGCTGCATCAACTCCACAACATCAAACCTCAGCGCGGTCTGCATTTGCTGCGGGAAAATCATGGGACTCAGGAGCAGAAGCCCCAAGAAGGCCAATTGCCCCACGGCGCTCAAGCCGATGCGGTTCCAGCGCGATTTCGGGTCTGGTAGAAGCTCAAAACGCGCGGGGACTCTGTTCCTGGCGACCCCCACTCTGCCGGTCATGGGGGCGGGACTCTGCTGGGCGGGGTTCAACTGTCCCATCCGACGCACTTGGCGTGGGGCGGGAGCGAGGTTTTTGGGGATAATGTTCATTCTTCCGATAGGATGCACTTGAAGCGGCGGATGTGCAAGTGGCGCGGGAACAAGGCCCCTTGGGCCGGAGTTCAATTCTGCGAGCGGGCGTACCCGGGGCGGTGTGGGAGCGGGGCCTTGCTGGGAGGAGTTCAGCTCCGCGGCCGGCCGCAGTTCGGCCGAAGCAGCGGTGGGGCTTTTGAGATTGCGGTTCAGCTGCCCGCCCAAGCGACGATTAAACGAACTTGACTCCAGGATCGAGGTACGGCTCTCGAGCTCCTTAGGGACCTCGAACTCCCACGGACGCACGTAACGTCTACGAGCCCCGTTTTGTGAAGAATCCGCCATCGGCACAGCCTAAACCCGTTGCCAGCCACTGTCATCTGTACAGAAGGCCAGTTTAAGGACAAGGGAAATTGCTGACAGCCGACTGTCAGCAATGCGCAGCTTTCCTTCTGTCCCTTGGGGTGGTACGGGCAATCGATCGACAAAAGAAGCGCTCATCGCTTGGCGATGTCTTCCATCATTCGGTTAAGTAATCCCGCCATTTCATGAAACTCAGGGAGCTCCGCATCGTGGCTTTTGCCGGGCTTGCAAGATGTTTCCTTGACCTGCTTCGCGGCAGTCGTGGGGGGAATGCTCGGAGACGGGAATACCTTGCTCCGAGTAGGCCGTGGCACACAGAAGAGTTGATGGATGATTGTGCGGCGCTTTTTCTGCGGAGACAGAGGTGATCGTGGTCGTTACCGTACGCTCGTAGGTGTAGTGCCACGTAAAACCATAGCTCGTGGTGAAGCTGCCATTTCCGCTTCCTGGTGTTGCTTGCCCTGGAGCAGAAACCTTCGTTAATGAGTCGGTTCCTTCGGCCTGCGGGACGGCCAAGTAGAAGACGACCAGATAATTCCGCGCCCCGGCATGGGGGAATCGGGAAAACAAATTCCTGGGAACCTTTTCTGATTCTTGGTTGCGCAACGGTTGCTGCGATTGGGGTCGTATGGGAGTTGGATGGTGGTGCCACAGGCTCGGCTTTGGGGTTGGGCCTGTTCTGTTCCAAGTCGGCTTCGGAGTTGATTGCCATTCGCGTCGCAGCCTCGTTCCGATAGGCGCGTGCGATTTCCCCCAGGCTCTTGTTTGGAATGTCAAACGAAGAAGACGGCGGTCCTGCAGCTGCTGCAGAGTTGCTTGATGCGCTGCCTGGAACTGCGGCTGGCGCTGGCTCGGCTCCAGCAGGGTTTGTCCCTGCTTTTTCTTTAGACCGGAGAACTTCTGGTTCAATAATACCCAAAAGAGCCGAAGATCGTTCTGCGGGCTTTGTCGCAGCTTGCGGCAATGCTGCCGAATTGGTTTTCGACTTCACCACCTTGCATACCAGCCCATTTACCAGACTTCGTCGGACGCGACGAAGTTTCCAGCCAGCGCTAAGGTGCGACAGTCGGAGAACTGCTGGTTCTGGGCACAAATCAGGGACGGAGCTAACGTTGCAACCGCAAAGACAATCGTAGGAATTTCATTGAGGATCTCCCCGTAACCGCTAGCGTCCGGTGATAGCCCTGCACGTGTCAACTGACTGGCGGGCCAAGAGTTAACTGTTCCTCGGGTCAGTTCTTCTGGGGCAGTGCTGTGGCAGGATTCTTTCTCGGAGCCTAGTTTACGTTTGCCGATGATCTAGCAAGGCGTCATCGCAAACCCCAACTTCCGAGTGTTGTGAAAGGAGGAAGTTCCGCTTGCCGCGCATGCCCGCGGCCCTAGCACCTAGCAGGGAGGTTTCAAAATGGGCACTGCCGGAGAAGGCTCATCGGTGCGAACTTGGGGTCGCATAGTATGGTTGTACGGACATTTCTGTGGAGGAAATGAACGAACCAAAAGAGGGTGTATTGGCTACCTGTCAGCAAATCGCCAGCTGGCTCTCCCATCCACATAACACTCTGAACCCTGTTCGATCTTTTCTTGTTGTAGCCGTGCTGTTCTCTGCGGCTTTGCCCGCAAGATCCCAAATCTCGCCGGGACCGCTGTCGAAGGCTCATCAATCGCTCAGCGGGACAACCCAATGCGCGGGTTGCCATCAGTTCGGCACCAGCACCCCAACGTTCAAGTGTCTGGACTGCCACAAAGAAATCGCGCGATTGCTTTTAGAAAACCTCGGATACCACGCGCGGCTTGAGATGAAGAATCCCAATGGCAAGGATTGCGTTCGCTGCCATTTGGAGCACAATGGCGAGAATTTTTCTTTGATTCATTGGGAACCGTCTGTCAAACAGTTTGACCATCGGCTTACCGGGTATCCTCTGGAAGGGAAGCACAGCAGCGTTGCTTGCGAGAAGTGTCACACCCCCTCCCACATGATCCCGGAGGTCCGCGGACTCTTGAAACGACAGAATCCAGCTGGTTCTTATCTCGGCGCGTCTAGCAAATGTATTGCATGCCACGAGGACTACCACAAGGGCCAGTTGGGGAAGGAGTGCCAAGACTGTCACAACGTAAACGACTGGAAGGCGGCGAAGCAATTCGACCACTCTCGGACGCGCTACCCGCTAACGGGTTTGCATATTCAAGTGCCGTGCGAAAAATGCCATAAGCCGGATACGCCCGGGGGGCCCGTTCGTTTTAAGGACATGAAGTTTGCTGCATGTAGCGATTGCCATGCGGATCCGCATCATGGAGCTTTCAAGCAGCAATGCGAGGAGTGCCACACCACGGCGGGTTGGAAGAAGCTTCTGCCGTCCTTTCAGTTCGACCATGCCAAGACAAAGTACCCGCTGCTGGGCGAACATGCCAAGGTGAGTTGCATTGCCTGCCATGTGAGCGGCGACTTCCAACGGCCTCTCCGGTTTGCGAAGTGCATGGACTGCCACAAGGACGTTCATAAGGGCCAGTTTGCGGGCCGCCCGCAAAAGGGTGAGTGCGCTGAATGTCACAAAGTGGAGGGATGGAAGCCTTCCCTCTTTGGGGTTAAAGAACATGGAAGTTCAAAGTATCCCCTGGAAGGCAAGCACGCCAACGTAGAATGCAGCAAGTGCCACATTCCCGCCGGCAAGGGAACGATTTACAAAGTCAAATTCGCAAGCTGTCTGGATTGCCACAAAGACGCCCACGACGGCCAGTTTGCGGGCCAACCTTTCCGGAATCGCTGTGAGAGCTGTCATACCGTGGCGGATTTTCACCGCTCACTGTTCAACATCGCCAAGCACCGCGAAACGCAATTTCCCTTAACCGGTGCGCATGTCACCGTGACCTGCGTGGAATGCCATAAAGTGGGCGGTGGCGGAAGAACCGCCAAGATCATTCCATTCCGCTTTGAGGACAAATCCTGTACGGCTTGCCATTCCGACCCGCATCATGGAGAGTTTCGTGAACGCATGGAGCGCCGCCGGCCGGATGGGACAAAGTTCGGTTGCGAGGCCTGCCACAGCACAAGGTCGTGGGGCGAAGTCAGCGGATTTGACCATTCGAAAACCAAGTTCCCGCTGCTCGGCGTGCATCGAGCGGTCGCTTGCAATGCATGTCACAAAGCACTTCTCGGAGAGAAACAAATCCAGTTCAAAGGCATTCCACAGGTTTGCGAGGCGTGTCACGTTGACCTGCATGCGAAGCAATTCGTCCGCCAAGGCAAGACGGACTGCTCCAGCTGCCATAGCTCCCAGCGCTGGAAGCCATCGACCTTTGACCACAACAAGCGAACGAAGCTTCCGCTGCGAGGTGGCCATGAGGGAGTTCCTTGCACCAAATGTCATAGCTTGGTCAAGGTGGTGGACGGTAAGGCGGTAACATTCTATAAGCCTGTACCGGTCCAGTGCGAAGCGTGTCATGGGGCGGAGAAGAAGCGCTAGTCTCGAGTCGCAATCCCGCGAAAACGTGGCCTGGATCTGCGCCGCGTTCAAACTCCGGCTCTATGACGGCGCGCAAAGACAAGTCCTGCCGGAACCTATTTACTGGCGCAATTTGTAGCCATGCACCCTCTTTTCCGCAATGGAGGACTCGGGTTGAGCGATAGAGACAACGTCGTCGACCGACGCCGCAGTCTCCGTCACAACTTGAGGATGCCCCTGGGCCTCCAGCTCTGGGGGGGGTTGGGGCCGAATGGGAACGGCAAATCGGTGGATATCTCTGAAGACGGTGCTCTGATCGAGACGGATTTGCCCCTTCGAGTGGGGTCATTGCTTGATCTGCGAATCGAATTGCCGGGGGAAATCACCGGTCAGCAAACGACCGAATGGCGGTGCAAGGGCCGCGTCGTGCGCATCGTTCACCCCGCATCCGTAGCTCATCCCGTAAGGGTGGGTGTGCACTTTGATTGGCTTAGCATCTCGCGAAAATAGGCATTTGAACTCGCTGTCCTTCCAAGCCGGCTATGCCATCGGTAATGAACATCAGTCGCAAAAAAGTCTGGAATGCGGCCCTATTCGATTATGAGTCCAATTAGCCCGTTAGCACTGGCCATCCCGATACTCAGTGTGCCATTTGCTCTGGCGCAAATACTCCCGGGAAATGGTCGGCTAGAATTGCCTCGTTTTTGAGCGGCGCTCCTCGAGCGTGGTGTTATGTTCTTAGTTTCCTCTGGCGACGGATAGCGCACCGTTTCAGGGCTTCGGAGAGCAGCTCATCCTAGCGCATCTGAGGAATCGGTGTTGCAAAGGTGGTGAATTGATGATGCGCCTGCGACTTGTACTCGCTTCCATCCTAATCCTGACTCTCAGTCCGGTGGGTTATCCGGACGAGGCGAAGGCTGCCTACAAAAAAGGGGTTCGTGCCGAGTCGCAGAAGCAGTACGACGCCGCGTATGAATTCTTCAAGCAAGCCTATACCCTGAAACCAAAAGACTCGCTGTATGAAATGGCCTACATGCGAGCCCGAGCTAGCGCTGCGGCGCAGCATGTGTCCAATGGATTGAAGCTCCGCAACGACCAAAAATTGCAGGAAGCGATTGCGGAGTTTCGGCGCGGCGCGGAGATTGACACCACCAACTATGTCGCGGCTGAGGAGATGCGCCGGACAGAAGCGCTGCTCAGGAAACAGGCAGAGCCCGGAGGCCCGACTGCCGCAACGGCGGAATCTCCCCTTGCCAAGTTGCTAGCGGGCGCGCAAGGGCCGGTGGACATCGAACCTTCTCCAGACACTCCCATCACCATGCGCATGACCAATACGGCGGACCTCGTTTATCGCGCGATCGGCAAGGTAGGCGGAATTAACGTTCTCTTTGATTTGGACTACAAGCCCCAGAAGATAACCGTCGAGCTAAACGAAGTGATGATGAAAGAAGCTCTGAAGATGGTGGCTTTGGAATCCAAGACTTTCTGGCGGCCCATTTCGCCAACAGCCATTTTCGTGGCCGCGGAAGGGAAACGCAAAGAGTTTGAACCGAACGTGATGAAGACTTTCTATCTTCGGAATGCGTCGACCCCTGCGGAATTGCAGGATGTGGTTGGGACATTAAAAGGGATGCTTGACATCAACCGCATTCAAGTGAATCCAACGCACAGTTCCATCACTTTGCGGGGCACGCCGGACCAGCTGGTCCTTGCGGAGAAAGTTATTTCCGATGCCGACAAGGCTAAGGCCGAGACGGTTATCGACATAGCGGTGATGGAGGTTAGCCGCGATCGTTTGAATACGTGGGGAACGAATGTGCCAACGCAGACCTCCATAAGCCCCGTGTCTGCGGGAGGCACTAGCGGGGGTTCAAGCGGGGGCGTCAAAATAGGTGCGATTAACGGGAGCAATTACGTTATCCCCCTTCCGTCCGCTACATTCCAGCTACTCATGTCTGACACCAATGCCAAGATTCTTCAAAGGCCGCAAATCCGCGCGTTGGACAACGAACAGGCAACGCTAAAAATCGGAGACCGCGTCCCCATAGCGACGGGCTCGTTCGCGGCAGGGATCGGTGGTGGAGGGATCAGTCCCCTGGTCAACACTCAGTTTCAATATATCGATGTTGGAGTCAACATCCAGATTACGCCACACATCCATTCGGACCGCGAGGTTACGCTGAAGATGGTGTTGGAGGTCTCCTCGCTCTCTGGCGTGGAAAATATTGGCGGAATCACTCAGCCTAAGATCGGGCAGCGCCGCATCGAGCACGAAACGCGGTTGCAGGACGGCGAGGTTAACCTCGTTGGCGGAATCCTCCAGGATACGGAAACAAAGTCATTGAGCGGCTATCCATGGCTGACCAAGATACCCATTTTGAAGTACCTGTTCGGGCAGGAAACTAAGGAACGGATTGAAAACGAAATCGTGTTTGCAATTACCCCCCATATCGTGCGGGCCGAAGAGATCACTGACGAAAATCTGCGCATGATTGACGTGGGTACCAGCAATAGTATTGGGCTTCGTTATAAGGAATCCAAACCCGCTAAGCCGTCCGCTGCTCCTGCAAGCCCGTCTTCCTCGCAAAGTCGCGAGGCGCGCCCGTCTGGGAGCCAACGGAGTCAGACGACAGCACCCCGCGCAACGGGAACTTCCGACCTGCAGGGGTCTCAAAAGAACAGTCCAAACACCCCCGGAGGGAGCTAGGTTAGCAGCCTTGCGGCAGGGAATCTAGCGCTAGCTGCTAAGTCTAGGAGTACTAAACAGGTTCCTGCCAACGTTTTTGACCGATTGTGTATATCCTGCGTAAAAAGAGTTCCCGCTTATGGAACTACTTTGCCATTCGGTGAGCGTGGTCACTCCGGGGGCGTTTAGGTATCACCAAGGGTACAAAGATTTTACACAAATTTGGTATTTGGAACCACGATTGCTTCCCCGTAATGCTGGTCCCCGAAGAGCAGTACGTCCGTTGCATGAGCACGTGAAGTTGGAATTCCCGAAAATTAAAGAGGCCACGGGGTTCTGGCATATCACGTTATCGCCGGTAGCTAGACAGCTCGTTCTTTAGCACCGCTTCAATGGGCGCACCCACTGTCGCTGGCACGAGCAGGAAATAAGAGCAACAAAAAGTAAATAAATCGAGGGAGGAATGCGACACGATGCTCGCAGAGCGATCCGGGGAACCCTGCGGGGTTGCACGCCCAATTACAATTGGTCTTGTTAGCGAAAGTGAAGCCAGTCGCAGAAGTGCCTTAGTCCAGGATGCACCAATATTTAGGGACATTTCCCCGTCCGAGCGCCGCGAAATTGTCTCTGCGGCACACGAAAAGCGGTTTGCCCGCCGCGAGACGATGTTCCTCGAAGGTGACCCTGTCCGCCAACTCATTCTGCTAACCTCGGGCAGCGCGAAAATCGTGCAATTTGGCCCGAGCGGGACGGAAGTGATTCTCAGCCTCAAAGGGGCGGGCGAGATCGTCGGGGCGGTCGGGGGACGTGTTGAGGACCGTCATTGCTCGATGGCCCAGGCGCTTGCGGTCTCCACAGCTCTCGTTTGGGATACAGGTATTTTCGAGACCATCTCGCAGCGGTCGGTGCATCTGAGACGGAACATAACTCACATACTTTGCCAGCAACTTCGTGAACTGGAAGAACGATACCGCGAGATATCTACGGAAAGAGTTTCCGTGCGGTTGAGTCATCAGCTTGTCCGATTGCTCAATCAGGTCGGACGTCGAGTGAACGGGAGTGTTGAAATAAGACTTTCCCGCGAAGAGCTGGCGCAGTTGACTGGCACTACCTTGTTTACCGTAAGCCGACTACTCTCCGCTTGGAACGATAAAGGAATCGTCAGCGCTCGGCGAGAGGCCGTGTCGGTTCACAACTTTCAAGCCCTTATGCAATTAACGGAAAGCGAATGAGCAGGAATTAGTGAGAGAGTCCGGCCGCTTGCCAGGATCTGACTTTCTCACGAGAGAGCTGCCGCGAAGATTAAGGTTTACAGATCAGGTCCGACTTTCCCGTGCGGTTTTGAATCCAAGGAGCTGTTAGGCCTCTTTGCTCCACCGCAATGAGGGATAGCTTCTAAGAGAGTACGATCAAGGGCGGGGAATGAATTATGACCGCATTCCCGTCTTGCTGCATTCAGGCGATGGCTCACTTTCCGGGCAAGGTTTTTCATCGCCTGCGGTCATCTGCAGGGAGGCACTCCACGTGAACCGTCAAGCTTGGAACTGCAAGAAGTTTATCGTTCCAGTTGCCTTGGCGCTCGCCGTTACTCCAGTCGGCGGGGCAATCGGTGGGGCAAGTGGAATCCTTTCCAGGACGAGCCGTGCGGCTGAACGAGTTGCCCTTTTCTCAGCGTCGTTGGAACAGAATCCAAGTGGATCGCAGCAGACATCACCGCAGCCTCCGCCGGTTCCCAGTGCCAATAGCGTCGAACAGACGATGGCAAAACCTCCCCAGGTAGCTTACGAAGACGGACAACTCACGATTATTGCCGAGAACTCTTCGCTCACAGAGGTTATGAAGGCCTTGCGCACGGCCCTCGGGGCGGACATCGACCTTCCAACAAATTTTGCCGATCAACGCATCTGGGTCCGTCTCGGTCCGGGACCGGCGCACCGCGTTCTTCGGGACTTGCTGGATGAAACAGAATTCAACTATATGATTCAAGCCTCGGAAGGCGAGGAGGATGGAATACGGAGTGTGTTGTTAACTCCGCGTGCTAAGCAGGCTGGTCCGGCGGGCAATGTCGGGGGCAACGCGAGAGCTGCACGCGGTGGATTGGATACCACGGACGCTTCAGACTCCGGAAATTCTGCGACACCCGAAGCCGTCGCCTCCAACGATCCCGCACAGGCCGCGCCACCTGCACCTCCCGCAAACGCACTATCAGCTTCAGCTAGTCTGCAAAATGCTCCGGGCAACTCCGACCTCAGCGCGCCGAAAGCGGGTGCACGAACTGACGAGATGATTCAGCAACTGCAGAGCATGTATCAACAGCGCAGACAGATTCAGGTCCAACAGAATCAGAAACCGCAATCGCCAAACTAGACTAGTAGTAAGGCTAGAACTTCCCATGCAATCAGTTTGACCTGTCACGGAAGAGAAGATTCCGTGCGCAGATCTCTTTTCCCTTCATGCCGGTAGTGAATTCGCTCGCTTTGGTTGGCTGCGTTGTGCCCCCCCTCATAGCTAGGCGTAAAGTATTCTGCTCTTTTGTCCTCTTCAATAGCCAAGCGTAAAGCACAACACTGTTTTGTAAACTTTCCTTACAGTTTTTGCTGTCCGACAAAGAAATCCTGCTAAGTCAACGTAAAGTGACGCTACTTGGATTAAAGGCTGCCCGGTCTTATGACTCCTGTTTCTACGGACGCGCAACGTGGAGCACGGCGGGCGGCTGGTTTGTGACTGCAGCGCAGGAGGTCATTTCGCCGTGAAAAAGCTCTACCAGTTTTTGCTCCCCTTATTTGTTTTCAGTCTTGCGCCGGCGCTGGCGAGCGCGCAATCGTTCCGCGTTCAATGCCCGACCAGCACTGTCACTCACCCAGCGGCGCTCCACGACAATAATTCGGAACCCGCGTACACCGGTCCGACGCAATTTACGACCGCCCCGGCCCCGACCGGCGGTACCAGCCCTGGATATCCGGTGCCTAGTTCGAGCGTGAATGGCGCAATCAAGTGCCAGCAGGTCTCGGGTGGCGACGGCTACTCGACAATGGCTAACGGCACTCAGACGTACATGTTCTCCTTCGGACCGCTGTCTGGACTCGCGGATATCGCGAATGGCCAGCCCGGCACGGAATTTCCGAATGTCTTCAATACCGTGTATCCGGGGATTATTGCCCCCGGCGATCCCGCCACGACGGATGGGGCGAGCGACGATGGCACGTCATATGTGCCGGGCAACGCGTTGCTGCCGGGAGCGGCTTTTACATATAACGGCGCCGTGGGCCTGACCGCGGACCTCGATGCGATTGCCAATGGAACTTGCACCGCCCCTTGTCTTGATGGACACGTAGATCCCCGCCAAATCCTCGATGTCGGAGTGATGAACGGAAACATCCCGGCGCCGCTCGTTGCATTCGATGAGGACGACGAAATGTTCCTCACCCTTACCAACGTCGGCATGATCATGCGGCCGGACCTGTTCGAGCAGCACACCATTCACTTCCACGGGTATCCCAACGCTTCGTCGGTCTATGACGGCGTCCCGGACGCCTCGGTCGCCATCAACATCGGCGGCAGCTTCACCTATTACTACATGGCGCCGGATGCCGGCACCTACTTCTGGCACTGCCACATCACGCCGCCAGAACACTTGCAGATGGGCATGGTCGGGCAACTATATGTACGTCCGCGGCAGGACCGCGTCCCGTCCGGTACTAGCCTCTACACATCGCTTGGGCAACAGCAGAACGACTTGCGCACGGCTTGCAGGCGGCCCGGGGATAACGTGTTGTCACCGAATATAACCGCATCGGCCGTAACAACAGCCCCCGACATTCTTTGTGCTAATCCGCTCCCGGCCATCAACACGCAAGTCACCCAAGGTACCGATAAGCTCGGTAACCCGCAAAAGTACGCCTACAACGACGGCGATGGCTCAACGGCTTATGACACCGAGTATGCCCTCCAGATCCACGGCTTCGATCCCAACTTCCATTTTGTCGGCATGACATTTAACCCGGAAGCTTTTGCGGATATGAAAGACAAGTTCTTCCTGCTGAATGGCAGGAGCTACCCTGACACGGTCCAGCCCGGTCCAATGGCCACGCAGTCGTCGGATGGCAGGGTGCACTACTCGCAGCCACTCCCCTCGATCATCAACATTCCGGCGGGGGGAAAAGCCCTCCTGCGCATCGCTGACCTGGACGTTTCCGAGTATCAGACATTGGCGACGCTGGGGATTCCGATGAAGGTCATTGGCTTCAACGCCAAGATTCTGCGGGATCAAGCGGGGAACAACCTGGAGTATTACACCAACTCGATTACGCTCGGTGGTGGCGAGTCGTTGGATGTGATTCTGGACGCCAGCGATGCAGGTTGCGGATCCACCGGCTGTGCGGCAACCCTTTATCCAGCGGGCAGCGTGTTCTATCTCTTCACCCCCAATCTCGACCACTTGTCCAACGACCAAGAAAACTTCGGTGGGCTCATGACCGAAGTTCATGTCAATTAGCTAAGGAACGGCAAGGAGGGCAACGAAAATGAAAAAAGCGATCTCGAAATCCAGTCTACTTCCGGTTGTAATGACGGCGCTGGGCCTGCTGTTCGCAGCTACAGCGCACGCTGCGGCGCCCGGCATCACCGGCCCGACCTTCAACTTGACAGCGCAAACCGCTTTCCTCAACCAGCCGGACGGGGCAGCGGTTTACTCGTGGGGGTACGGCTGTAATGGCGCGCCGGCCGGCTTTGCTCCGACGATGCCAAACCAGAATTGCCCCACGATGCAAGTTCCCGGCCCTACGCTGATCGTCACCGAAGGACAGACGGTCACTGTCAACCTGTTGAATGGCCTCCCGACTGCGGCCGGCAACACATCAATTCTGTTTCCCGGCTTTCAGGTGACAGGATCGGGGACGGGCAGTGTAACCGGCCTGCTGGCGCAAGAAGCGGTGCCTGGCGGCTCGGTGACTTACACGTTTACCGCCACAACGCCGGGCACTCACGCCTATTACAGCGGAACGCAAGGCGATCTACAAATCGAGATGGGCCTGTACGGCGCAATTATTGTGATACCGGCCAGTGATCCCGCTGGGTGCCTAGCCTCGCAGGTGGCGCTCTCTAATGGAAACGTGGCTGTGGAAGCCGCCCATGGAGAAACAGATTGGCGGCTGGCGCACTACGCCTACGACGCTGCAAGACTAACTACGACCGAGAGTACCTGTTTCAGTGGGCAGAAATGGACACCAATATTCACCGCCAGGCATTGGCGCAGGTCACGGCAAAGGCAAACTGCGTAGTTACGGATCCGACTTGCAAGCTCGAGGTTCCGACCGAGCCCTACCACCCTGCTTACTTTCTGATTAACGATCGCTCGATGCCCGACCTCATGGACGCCAACTTTGGGGCCGAATATCCGCATCAGCCCTACAACGGCAATCCCCATATGCATCCAGGCGAGCAGGTCCTGGTTCGCTCCATCGGCCAGGGCCGTTGGCAACATCCGTTCCACGAACACGGGAACCATGTGCGCATTCTGGGGCGCGACGGGAACTTGATTCTCGGCACAACACTATTGGGGGCTCCTGATCCGAATAGCCTCGCCGGCCTTTTGATGTTCAACACCGACACCACTCCGGGTCAGGCCTTCGAAGGGATTTTCTACTGGACGGGCCGGGGTTTGAACTGGGATCCGTACGGCCACCACACAGGCGCTGACGCCTTCGGCGACCCCCTCGCCGTGCAGCCCTGCGTTGCGGATGCCAATGGCTACTACACCGTGAACAGCAGTCCTGCGGCGCCACCCTCCGCGATTAACTATTACGAGTGGTGCCAGGACCACAACAAGCCTCTGGAGGTTGCCCCTCTCGGTGATGTCGCAGGCGGCGGCCCGGCTACACTGCCCAGTCCCAACATTTTCACGAATGGCGCTTGGTATGGCGGCACGCCCTATTTGGGTCCGGATGCAACTCTGCGCGCCTTCGCGCCTAACTGCGCCACACCAGGACCCGCGAACGCGAACGCGGGCTGCACGTCCCTCCAACCTTCCAACACGCAGGCCAACCCAGCTAACGAACGCGGCTTCGCGTTCATGTGGCACTCCCACAACGAGCGCGAAATCACGACCAACAACGTTTTCCCCGGCGGAATGCTGATGATGATGCTGGTTGATTCCCGGGAATTTGTGATCGACGAGTCTATGTAAATCTGACGAGCCAAACTGACGACGAGGAATGACGATGCCAATGAATAATTTCAAAGCAATATTGAAAGCGGCGTTACGACTAGCTTCGATACTCCCCTTCGCGGCGGTGGTCGCTTTCGGCCAGCAGCAGGTGAACCTGACCGCCAGGGCCGACGACCACAACGATGCCCGACGGCACGGTAGTGCCGATGTGGGGCTACACTTGCGGGGCTCTCGCCACCGGTGTCACCTCCACTGCGACCTGCCTTGCTCTGAATCCGAACGCCCCAGTCGCAGTCCCGGCCACGGCCACGACGGCGGCCGTGCCCGGATGGTCGCCCGTCGTGATTACGATTCCCACGGGACAGGCGCTGACCATCAACTTGACCAATAGCCTGTCCTTTACCGCGGGGACCGGTACGAATACCGTGCCCACATCCATCATGATCGTGGGGCAGGTGGGCGGAGGTTTGGGAGTCCTCGCACAACGCACGACGACACTGAGTCCGGATCACTCTAATCTAGTCTCCAGCACTGTGCCGTGGCCCGTAGCTGGATCGACAAAGGCCTTTACGCCACCGCCACAGGGGGCGCGCGTGCAATCGTTCTCCACGGAAGTCGCACCGGGAGCGACAACGGCCCTGACTTGGGCAGCCCTTCGGCCGGGCACGTACCTGATTGAATCGGGCACGCATCCGTCTATTCAGGTACCGATGGGTTTGTATGGAATCCTGGTTGTTACACCCACAGCAACTGCAGCTTGCACCACGACGGCGCCAGCTGGCACCGCTTATCCAGGTGTTCTCGCTACCGCCACGACACCGGCCGTTCCAGCTGTGACCTACAATGCGGAATTGCCGCTGGCATTCGGTGAAATCGACCCCGTCCAAAACAAATCTGTTCAAACAGCGGTCAGCACTTCTGGCTTTAGCGAGACCTACCACGTAATCGACGCGGATAAGGCGAAGACGCTCAATGATAAGCAGCTTGAACCCGCGTTGATCGGCCCAGAGAAAGGCGTGAAGCTGGTAGTTCCGTCCCTGGAAAAGGTAGGGCTTTTGCGTCAGATGAGCACGCCGGTAGAGGGCAAATCATACTGGATGGCCTTCTCGAATAGCGGTAGGCTTGTGAAACGCGGAGACCGGGTTAATGTCGTAATTGGCCAATTTCACGCTGACAACCTCGTAGTGGAATAGCCCAGCTGCGCCAGAGCAGCACACCGGAAGCTGGAAAGGCCTACTGGATGGCCTTTTCCAACAGCGGAAGAATCGTGAAACCGGGACACCGCGTGATTGTTCAAATCGGTCCGTTGCGGGCTGAGGGACTCGTTGTCGAACAACGCTGAATAGCCAACCACCGTATTTTCAATGGCTTATAGCTTCAGCAAAATTGCCCGACTTTGACCTGGGGCAAAGAACTTCGTGCCGTTCAGGTGCAGACTTCTGGCGACTGGTATCAACGCTCTAAATTTAACGAGGTTCTTCCCATGCCCCGAAAGTATTTCGCCATTTTAATATCCTTTGCCCTTGGCGGTTCACTCGTCGCTGCGGATAAATCTGCATCGAGTACTGAGCTCTCTACTACCGAGATCGTAAACAAGAACGTGGAAGCCCGAGGTGGATTACAGGCATGGCGGGCCGTGAAAGCGATAACCATGTCGGGGAGTATTGGCGTGGGAGGCAATCAACGGACCACGCTCGCCGTGCCGTCTTCGACCGGCCGTAAGCCTGTATTAGGCATGCCATCTCCGCGGCCTGAGAAAGAAGCGGAGCTCCCATTTGTGATGGAATTGGCGCGACCCCACAAGCAACGGTTTGAGCTGAAGTTTAATGGGCAAACGGCGATCCAAGTATTTGACGGCACCAACGGCTGGAAGCTGAGGCCATTTCTGAACCGGCGCGAAGTAGAGCCCTTTACTCGGGAAGAAATCAAGAGCGCCTCCACGAAGGCAGACCTCGATGGCCCGCTGGTCGACTACGCGGCAAAGGGCACCAAGGTCGAACTGGTCGGCATGGAGAAAGTAGAGAATCGCAATACCTACAAGCTCAAGCTAACCACGAGCCAGGGGGTTTCGACCCATGTGTGGATTGATGCCCAGACGTTCTTGGAAACGAAAATCGAAGGTGAGCCTAGGCGGCTCGATGGCACCTACCACCCTGTGGAAGTGTATTTCCGCGATTATCGGCAGGTGAGCGGTCTGCTGCTTCCTTTTGTTCTGGAGACAAAGGTTCTCCCGGTGGCCAAGACGGCCACAGGGCTTCGAGATACTCCGGTTCCTGTGGAGAAAATCACTATAGAAAAGGTGGAGGTAAATCCCAAGCTCGACCCATCGGCGTTTGCGAAACCAGTAGCCTGATCCGTTCTCCGCACGCGGAGAGAAATCGATGACGCCGGGCCAAAAGGCAGTAGATCCGCCAGCGGGCCAAACTTCGACGGTCCTGCCCCGGACCCAAGCTAAAGGCGGGCTCCCGAGTTGCTCGATTGCGAGGGCGCGATTCCATGAAAAAAACCCTAAGTGCCGTGGTAGTTGGGCTGCTGATGATTTTGTGTTACATGGCAGGGCAGCGGCACAGTTCGCGAAATGCGACAAAGAGCACGAATTCCCGGCGCGTACTCTACTGGGTCGATCCCATGCATCCGGACTACAAGTCCGACCACCCGGGCACTGCGCCCGACTGTGGCATGGCGCTTGAGCCAATTTATGCCGAACTCGCTGCATCCTCAGAATCCGCCGCCCAGCCCGTGTTGGACGGGACAATTAGCATCGACGTTGCAAAGCAGCAATTGTTTGGCATTCGCGTCGCCACTGTCGAAAAGACTTCGGGAAGCGTGAAAGCCCGCCTGCTTGGGCGCGTGGTTCCGCAAGACACACGCGTTTACCGAATCACGGCCGGTTCCGAGGGGTTTGTTCGGGAGACTTTCAACGATTCGGTAGGGGAATGGGTTAAGAAGGATCAAAAGCTCGCGACCTCCTACATCGGTGAAACTTTAGCGGTAGCTTCCGGGTTCTTGGCCGCAACTGCGGGCGTCCCAGGCGCCGTGGGCAAGGACGGCTCCCGGACGATGCCCTATCCAGGTGCGGTGAACAAGCAAGGAGTGAGCAGTGTTCAGGGCTACACCGACCGCCTCCGCAATCTCGGCGTCAGCGATATGCAGATTAGACAGATGGCGGAAAGCCACCAGCTTCCTGAGACAGTGGATATTGTCGCACCCGCCGATGGATTCATTCTTGCCCGAAACATAACTCCGGGCCAGCATTTCGATCGCTCAATGGAGTTTTACCGCATAGCCGACCTGAGCCGTGTCTGGGTTCTGGCAGACGTCTTTGGCAGCGAAGTGCAGGATTTCCGGCCGGACACCATTGCTCGTGTCACTCTTCCCGATCAGGGGAAAACCTTTTCGGCTCGCGTGAGTCGTGTTCTTCCGGAGGTTGACCCCGCAACACGAACTTTGAAGTTGCGACTCGAGGTGGATAACTCCAGTCTGGCCTTGCGGCCCGACATGTTCGTGAATGTGGAGTTGGCAGTCCGAGTGGTCCCCGGTCTTACTGTTCCGTTGGATGCGGTGATCGACTCGGGGCGGGAGCAGCGCGTGTTCGTTGAGCGCGGGAGTGGAATATTTGAGCCACGACAAGTGCAAGCCGGGCGGCCGCTTGGCGACCGCATCGAGATCTTGCGAGGCTTGACCGAGGGCGAACGCGTGGTCGCCGCGGGAACCTTCCTCGTAGATTCGGAGAGCCGGCTGAAATCCACTACGCAGACGCCGTCCAAGTCACAACCACACGAAAAAACTACGCCTCGATCTACCAGGGTGCCCGGGCTAGCTGCTCAGGCTGCGCAGGTCAAAGATCCGGCTTGCGGCATGACCATCGATGCCGCAAAGGCCACTTTGGCCGGGCATACGCTTACTCGTGATGGCACCACGTATTACTTCTGCTCGGAGCGCTGCAAGCAGAATTTCCAGGAGCAGCCGGCGCATTATCTGGCCTTGAATCCGCCGAACGCCGGCCATGATTAACCGCATCATCGACATTTCCGTTAAGCACAGGGCTCTGGTGCTGGCCGCAATTGCGTTGGCCTGCTTGGTGGGGTGGTGGTCGATGATGACGCTTCCCCTGGACGCCACACCTGACTTGAGCGAAACGCAGGTCATCATTTATTCGCGCTGGGATCGTAGCCCGGACATCATCGAAGATCAAGTGACCTATCCGATTGTAACCGCCATGGAAGGAGCACCGAAGGTAAAGACGGTGCGCGGCATCTCGGACTTCGGCTACTCCTACGTTTACGTCATCTTCGAGGACGGGACGGACCTCTATTGGGCGCGCTCGCGGACTTTGGAATACCTGTCCGGCGTGTCGTCGCGTCTTCCCGAGGGCGTAAAGACCGAGCTGGGACCTGATGCGACGTCGCTCGGGTGGATCTATCAATACGCACTGGTCGACAGCTCAGGGAAACACACCTTGGCAGACCTGCGCTCTTACCAAGACTGGTATTTGCGTTATTACCTGAAAGCACTTCCCGGAGTGGCTGAGGTAGCGCCGGTGGGTGGCTACACTCGCCAATACCAGGTGAATTTAGATCCCAATCGCCTGCAAGCGTACGGCATTCCCATTCGCCGCGTCGTGGAGGCAGTGCGCGAAGGAAACAACGAAGTTGGCGGGCGCCTGCTGGAGTTCGGCGGCACGGAGTACATGGTTCGAGGCCGCGGCTATGCCCAATCCATCGAAGATTTCCAGAACATTGTGCTTCAGGCGAGCGAGGATGGAACTTCTGTGCGCATCAAGGATGTGGGCGAGGTCGTCGAGGGGCCTGATTTGCGTCGGGGTGTCGCCGACTTGGACGGCAAAGGCGAAGTGGTATCTGGCGTCGTGATCATGCGCAGCGGGGAGAACGCGCTGGAAGTCATCGACCGGGTCAAGCGCAAGCTCAGCGAGATCGAGCCGGCTCTACCAGAGGGTGTCAAAATCGTTCCTGTCTATGACCGTTCGCAACTCATCCACCGCGCAATCAGCAACGTCAAGACTACCATCTTTGAGGTTGTTATCACTGTCGTGCTGATTATCCTCGTATTCCTCCGGCATTTTCCCAGTGCGATCATACCGATCGTTACCATGCCGGTGGTGGTGCTGATTTCGTTCATTCCCCTGCGCCTCCTGGGAATCAGCGCCAACATTATGTCGTTGGCAGGTGTGGCCATCGCCTTCGGCGAGTTGGTGGATGCTTCCATGGTGGTGGCTGAACAAACGCATAAGAAGCTTGAACTCTGGGAAAAAACGGGGCGGCGGCAAGAGTACCGCGCCGTTGTGCTCGCGGCCATCAAGGAAGTCGCTGCTCCCACCTTTTTTGCTTTGCTGGTTATAGGCCTCTCTTTTCTGCCTGTGCTTACTCTGGAAGCGCAGGAAGGGCGGATGTTTAAACCCTTGGCCTACTCGAAGACGCTGGCCATGCTCATTGCCGCCGGCGTGGCCATTACGCTGGACCCAGCTTTGCGTCTGCTGCTCATGCGCCTTCAGCCCTATGTCTTCCGCCCCCGGTGGCTCTGCCGGGCGGTGAATGCGTTGATGGTCGGAAGGATTCGCTCCGAAGACGAACATATCATCAGTCGCTGGCTCATGCGGATGTACGAACCGGTGGTGCGGTGGACGTTGCGTTGGAAGTGGGTGGTTGTAAGTGCGGCCACTGCGATGGTTGCCATTTCCATTCCAATATTCCTGCACTTGGGTTCGGAATTCATGCCACCGCTCGACGAAGGCGTGATCCTCTACATGCCGTCCACCATGCCCGGGATCTCGGTTAGCGAAGCCAAGGAGCTGCTCCAGGCCACCGATGGCATCCTCAAAAGGTTCCCGGAAGTGGAACAGGTGTTGGGAAAGGCCGGTCACGCGGAAACTTCGACCGATCCTGCCCCTCTGTCCATGCTCGAAACCGTCGTTACCCTCAAACCTCGTTCCGAGTGGCGCCATACTCCAACGTGGTATTCCTCTTGGGCTCCGGAGATTGCCAAGTCCGTCTTTCGTCACGTTACTCCCGACACGATCTCCTCCGAAGAACTGATTCGTCTCATGGATGAGGCCCTCAAGGTACCTGGCGTGACGAATGCGTGGACCATGCCCATCAAGGGGCGGATTGACATGTTGACCACCGGTATGCGCACTCCTGTAGGCCTGAAAATCTCGGGCGCGGACTTGGGCACCATCGAACAGATTGGAACCAGTATTGAAACTTTGTTGTCCCGCGTGAAAGGCACACGGGGTGTCTTTGCTGAGCGTGCGGGAACCGGCTACTTTCTGAACTTCCAGTGGAATCGCGAGCAGCTGGCGCGGTACGGGCTGAGCATCGAAGATGCCCAACAGGCGGTGGAAAACGCGATTGGCGGCGAGGACGTCACCACCACGGTGCAGGGAAGGGAGCGCTATCCCGTCAACGTACGTTATATGCGTGACTTCCGCAGTGACCTTGGCGCGCTCGAGCGAGTGCTGGTTCCGGCTGGCGGCCACCGACAACTCGCGCTCGGCGAACTCGCGGAGATTCGCGCCTCGAGCGGTCCTGCGATGATTCGCGACGAGAACGGGATGCTGACCAGCTATGTGTACGTCGACATTTCAGACCGAGATCCAGAGAGTTACGTTGCGGAAGCGGGCCTTCTGCTGCGGAGCCAAATGAAACTGCCCGCCGGGTACGCCATTTCTTGGAGCGGACAGTATGAGGCTATGGAGCGAGTCCGGCACCGCTTAACGCGGGTTGTGCCGCTCACACTCGGTCTGGTCTTGCTGTTGATTTATGCGAGCACGCGTTCGTTGACGAAGACAATGATCATCCTGCTTGCGGTTCCGTTTTCTGCGGTTGGCGCCGTGTCATTTCTCTATCTGGCAGGCTACAACGTGAGCATCGGCGTTTGGGTCGGACTGATTGCCTTGTTAGGTGTGGATGCCGAGACAGGCGTTTTTATGCTCCTCTACCTGGACTTGGCTTATGAAGAGGCCCGAACTATGGGCCGATTGCACAATCTCACTGGGTTACACGAGGCCATTGTGCAGGGTGCCGCTAAGCGCCTGCGCCCCAAGTTCATGACCTTTGCCACCGTGTGCATCGGCCTTTTCCCTATCATGTGGGGCATCGGCACCGGCTCGGACGTCATGAAGCGCATCGCAGCTCCGATGGTTGGAGGAATCTGCACTTCATTCCTTCTGGAACTGTTGGTGTACCCGGCGATTTACGCCGTTTGGCGCCAGCGGTCGTTGAGACGCAAACTCAGTTCCGATCAGCCAGCAATGGCCGACCGCGTGGGCGCCGAGGATGCCGGACAGAGCGATCTTGTCGTGCTGCGAGCGCCGCAATCAACGGGCGGCCTCTGGGAACCGGCGCACGACGCCTAAGTCTCATCGAGCGGCGAAGGGCAGGCCGTTTCCGGAGCGCGGCGCACCCACTCGACCTGGATAAAACGTCGTGCGCACAGACGACATCCTTCGGCGCCCGTCGTAGGTCTCATGCAACCTTGATGGATTGGCATTAGCTCCTGGCCCCGGCGTTGCCGGGCCCTTTGAGCCCTCGATCGGGTACCTCTTTCGAGATTCAGCACTAGCGAAACAATGTGTTCCCTGCGAACTTTCGTGCAAATAACCTGCACTGGAGTTCCGAAGCAATACGATATATTCAAGACACACACACAAAGATCGTGTCCGCTTCGCGATATCGTTTTAGGGTGAAGTAATCTCGACCGTCCACAGGTTTAGGCTGAAGGAGGAGGCGATGAAGCTTTCTGTTGCGTCGCTCAACCAGGCGTTTCTAAGGGATAAGCAATCCAATTGCAGCACTCCAAGGTGGACGTGTCTCTTGCTGCTGGGAATGCTCGGCGTGTCGCCAACACTTTGGGCGCAGCAATCCGAAGCGCCGACGGCATCGGACTCCCAAACAATACAACTATTGCTTCAGAGGGTTGCGGAACTGGAGGCCAAGGTAAGAAAGATTGATCAATTGGAGGCCCGGATCAAGCAATTAGAAGGGGAAAAGCCAGCGCCTGCTGCAACGGCGCGAGTTTCGTCGCCCGCTCCTGCGCAAACAAATACTCCGTCCGAGATGGAGACCTCGCAGCAGGAAATGCCCGCTGTGGCGGAGAGAATGGACCTCAGCAAGACCCTGCTGCGCATCCGGGGTTTCGGTGACATTACGCTCCACGGTGACGATCAAAAGGGAGACAGAACCTCGTTTTCCCTGGGGCAGCTTGACCTGTTCGTTACCTCAGACATTTCCGAGAAGTTTAAATTCCTGAGTGAAATTGTCTTTGAAGGTGGCCCGGACAATATTTATGGCGTCACTCGTGGACAGAACAACGTATTTGCCGTCGATGTCGAGCGATACCTGATCGAATATTCCCATAATGACTACTTCAAGCTGGCGGCGGGTCGCTGGCACACAGCCATCGGATACTACAATACGGCTTACCACCACAGCACTTGGTTTCAAACCGCGACTGACCGGCCATTCCTCTTCAACTTTGAGGATCGTGGCGGAATCCTGCCGATTCACAGTGTTGGCTTGTCTGCTTCGGGATTGATACCGTCGGGGCGTTTGGGGTTGCATTATGTGGCGGAGGTGGGTAACGGCCGCGCCTCTCGCTCTCCGCTCACCGATGAGCCGGTGCAAAACGTCATCGATGAGCAGAGTCACAAGGCCTACAACCTGGCGCTTTTTGCCAGACCGGAAGCAATTCGCGGTCTACAGGTGGGCTTTTCTGTCTATCGAGACCTACTTGACCCGCTCAATTCTCCGAGAATCAGTGAGAGCATCCTTGCGGCGCATGCTGTTTTCACGCGCCCCAGTTTCGAGTGGCTGAACGAAGCTTTGGTGGTCCGGCACTCTCCCCTGGGGTTGTCGCGCACCTTCAATACCCCAGGCTTCTATAGCCAGGTCTCCAAACAGTTCGGTTCTTGGAGACCTTATCTTCGTTACCAGTATGTAAATGGCTCGGACACGGAACCTGTCTTTCCAGACGTCGGCCTTCGCCACGGTCCTTCCGCGGGCCTGCGATACGATGCCAGTGAGTCCGTGGCTGTGAAACTGCAATATGACTATACCGCTTTGCGACGCCAGAACGCCGTCAACGCACTGGCCCTGCAGATCGGCTTTACGTTTTAAGAGCACACTGAAATGCGCCTGTCTTGTTGCCTATGCATCTTGGTTGCTCTTGCCTTGTTGCCCGGAGTGCTTCCGCGCGGCACTCTGGAATCCGCCGCCTACCCTCCGGAAGAGAAGCCGGGGGAGCGCAACCTGGCCATCGTGGTCAACTTGAATAACCCCGTAGAAAACCTCTCGACTCCGGAATTACGCCGAATTTTCCTGGGTGAGCGCGGCCACTGGCCAAATCCGTATGGACGCCGCATCACGTTGGTTATGCTGGAACCTGGCTGGCCGGAACGTGCCGCAGTCCTTAGCATCATCTATCAGATGAGTGAAACCGAGTTTAACAATCATTTCCTGCACGGTCTTTTTACCGGGGAAGTTTTTGTCTCACCCAAGACGCTCGCAAGTCCTGAGGGCGTCCGCAAGTTCATATTTAATGTGCCGGGGGCGATTGGATATTTGCGGGAGAGCGATGTGGATAAGACCGTTAAAGTGATTCGCATCGACGAACGTCTCCCCGATGATAAGGGATACAAGTTTCACGTTCCGCTCCGCTAGGCTGGGTACTGTGAGCAAAAAAGAGACAATTCAGAAATGGACGACGGGCGCAGGCTCCTGGGCCAATGTGCCATGGTCCGTCTTCTCCCGCTACAGTTCTGCGCTTCTGCTCTTGCTGGTTTTCTGTACGGTGACTGTGGTGGGGCTCTTTGCGATTCGCGATCTTCGCCGCGCGGACTTAGAAGAGCAGAACATGTTTACAAGGTCGGTTCTGAGCCTTCATCGAATAGCCGCCTTGCAGTATCAGACTCAGGAAACCAGGCGAAGTACGCTCTATGCCTTAAGTACCGCGGATAGTAATCTTCATGTGAAGTACGCGGACCAGTCTCGCGAAGCGGACCATCTCGTATCCGAAGGCATTGCCGCATACCTTGCAAATGCGCGAACGCCAAACGAGATTGACATTGGCAGGCGCCTTCAGCGCGATTGGTCCGCTTACCTGAGTGTCCGGGACGAAGTGTTAGCCTCGATTCTCGAAGGCAGCACAAAGGAAGCGGTGGATCTCGATCTCACTGGTGGTGTGCAATCGTTCGATCGAGTTCGTCACGATCTCGCGGAAATCGAGCGGGTCTACGACCAGCAGGCTTCTCAACAACTTGCCAGTGTTGACGCTATCTCTCGGCGCACCATTCTCCGGGTGGCGGGAGTCCTCGCGATTACGCTCGCAGCGACCATCGCGTCGGTTTGGGCCATTCAGAGGAGCCGCATGAGCGGAGCGATCCAATTAGCCAAGTTGCAGATGGAGTTTGTGGCCTCGGTGTCGCATGAGTTGCGCACGCCACTGGCGGTTATCTCTTCAGCGGCCGACAATATCGCCGACGGCGTGGTAAAGGGAAAAGACGAGCTAAGGAAATACGGAGCTGCAATCCAAAATCAAAGTCGTCAGATGACGGAGCTCATCGATCAGATTCTCCTTTTTGCCGCCACCAGAAACCAGAGAAACCATTTCGTCATGCGCGCGTTACCGGTATCCGAGATCTTGCATTCCGCTCTCCAGCAAACTTCAGGATTGGCAAAGGCATCCGGGTTTTGCGTGGAGCTCGAGATTGCGCCAGGTCTTCCTCTCATCCGCGGTGATGCATCCGCGCTGGTTCGCTGCCTGCAAAACATGATAGTAAATGCCGTAAAGTACAGCGGCAAAAGTAGATGGATTGGCGTTAGAGCTTTCCTGAGCGACACCGAATTGCACGGTCAACGAGAAATTCAGATCGCAGTGCGAGATCGCGGCATGGGCATTGCCCGGTTGGAGTTGCCTCGCATTTTCGAGCCGTTTTACCGCAGCCCAGCAGTTGTGGCGGAGCAGATACATGGCACCGGGCTGGGATTGTCGCTCTCCAAGAGCATCGCTGAAGCCATGGGGGGCCGTCTCACCGCCGTGAGTGAACTGGGTGCCGGCAGCGTTTTCACGCTGCACTTGCCCGTTGTGGAAGATTTCCAGACCAATACCGATGAACATCTCTGAATGAGCGGAAACGACTGAGACATGAACGAAAATATCTTGCTGGTAGAGGATGAAGAAGCGCTGCTGATGACCTTGAGTGATCGCCTGCGGAGCGAGGGTTACGTCGTCGACTTGGCCGCCGACGGAGAGCAGGGGTACGAAAAAGCAACCCGTTTGCCCTTCGACCTGATCATTCTTGACATTATGCTGCCTCGTTGCAACGGCCTCGACGTCTGTCGCGGAATTCGGTTGGCGGGTTTGGCTACTCCGATTCTTCTGCTGACTGCTCGCGGCCAGACCATTGACAAAGTGGTCGGTCTAAAACTCGGGGCGGATGACTATGTCACGAAACCATTTGACACTATGGAACTCATTGCCCGCATCGAAGCTCTGTTGCGGCGGTCCGCTCCCAGGACCAGCCAGGGGCTCCATAAGTTCGGCTCGATTCGCGTGGACTTCCGCGGTACCGAAGTAACCCGTGACGGCAAACCGGTCTACTTGACTGCCAGGGAATTTCAACTTTTGCGCTACTTGATTGAGCGTTCAGGAACCACTCTTTCGCGGGATGAGATCCTGCGCGAGGTTTGGGGTTATGACAGTGGCACGTTCAGCCGAACGGTCGACGTGCACATAGCCAGTTTGCGTCAAAAGTTGGAGGATTCTCCCAAGAAACCCCAATGGATCGTTACCGTTCCTGGTCTCGGCTATAAATTTCAGGGCTGAACGAGGTGCCGTTTGCGGTTTTTGAGGCCCCCGGTGCTTTCTTTCACATACTGCAGGGCCAGCTCAGCTTTTTTGTAATGCTCCTCGGTGTACCACGCCGGAGCATACTCCTCAAGAAGGTGAAACAGCTTCAAAAGCGCGTCGACCTGCTCCGGTCCTCCCTGTCGCAAGCCTAATTCGCTTCTTTGATGATGCTCATAGGTGTACCATGGCGGGGCATAGTACTCCAAAAGAAGATGTAAATCCTGGAGCGCTGCAGAAATCGGACTCTCTTGGTGGACATCGGTTGCATCTCTTGAAACCCTATCTCGCTGCCACCGAGATAGGTTGAATTCGCAACTATTGGTGTGGCTCGAGAACACGTATTCCGTTCCCCGCGAGCAAACTGGGCTCGCGACCCATGGGCGCGTATGTACAAAACCTTTATAACTTATTCTATGCTGTGACGACCTTTATAGTAATAACCTGGCCCCCAGCCTGTCAATCCCTCAAAGTCCCTCAAAGTCCTTGGGGGAACGCCACAAGGGGCGCTTGGTATCGGTCGGCGATCCCCACTCGGACCCTATACTGGATTGGAGTGAGCGAAGAGTTAGCGAAACAAGGGCTCGAGAGGAGCAGGGTAGGCATCATCTTGTTTCAAGAAATTTCTTGAATTCTTGGCGTTCTTAGGGTTTCTTTTTTGATTTATCGGCATCCTAAAAAAGGTGATGAGGGGTCTAAAAATGTCTCAGTAGTTTCCCTCAGGCCTAAACCTGTTCCTGGGTACAGTTGTGTTTGACGTCGCGCAAAGACGATGCTTGCGATTGTAAAGCTATACTGGAGGGGGGGTTACTGGGGATTTACACGGACATTACATTTTCCGGGCCGTAGATTTGAACGTAGTCGGCACCCGTCAGCGGGGAAAGCTCCCGTGTAGGGCGCCAGGGGGGGGGCATACGTTTGGATATTTCAAATTCGCATTTTGGGCGCTGCTGCTTTCTTGGCCAGTAAGTGGGGCGGCTCGCCTTTCCGCAAAGTCAACGTGGCAACACTCGGAGCCCACACGAGGCGCTGGCAATTCCGTGTGAGAACTGTCACACGGCCACGGCTTGGCGGCCCATCAAGGCTGTTCCCGAGTTTGACCACAATAAGACGAAGTATCCGCTGCGGGGCATGCACGAAAAAGTGGAGTGCACGCAGTGCCATGTGAAGCCGGTTTTCACGGATGTGGGGAAGAACTGCCAGGATTGCCATACCGACGTGCACCAGAGAAAGATGGGCACGAATTGCGCGCAATGCCACACGGTGCAGGGCTGGAATATCGCCGTGCAACAGGTAAAGGATCACCAGAACCGGTTCCCGCTGCTGGGGGCGCATGCGGCGGTGCAATGTGAGGATTGTCACAAGGGTGCGGCGGTCGGCCAGTTCCAGGGGCTCTCGACCGCCTGTGCCTCGTGTCACCTGAAGGACTACCAGCAAACGCAAACGATGGGCGGCAGTGTGCCCAACCACGTCGCGGCTCAGTTCCCACAGACCTGCGAGAGCTGTCATACATTCGACGGCTGGTCCGGAGTCATGGTCAATCACGCCGCGCCGCCAATCAGTTTTCCGCTGACGAACGGACACGCGAATGTTCCCTGCCTGGACTGCCACGTGGGCAACAACTACAACCTGCAGATTGCAGCCACCGATTGCGGGCATGCGGGTTGCCACCTGACGACCTGGCAGCAGACCACGAATCCGCAGCACTCGGCTGCGCCCACAGTGTTCTCAATTGCGACTTGCTCCAACTGCCACAATACGGTCTCCTGGCTGAACGCGAATTTTAACCACGCCAGCACCGGCTGGCCGCTGACGGGTTCGCACCAGATGGCGCCAGCGGGCAAGGTCACTGCCTGCACGGACTGCCACATCAACAACAATTACACCTTTACGGCCGCGAACACGGATTGCTACGGGTGCCACCAAACGGCGTGGCAGAGCACGACGACGCTGGGTGGAAGCATACCGAACCACGTTACGGCGGGCTTTTTGACTTCCATGTGTTCGACGTGTCACGACACCGTTCTCTGGTCGGATGGAAAGTTTGAGCATGCGGCGACGGGCTTCCCGCTGCAAGGTCCGCACATGCTGCCGCCGCGCACGGCGGTCACGGGTGCGATTGGGCCGATGGTCAACGCTTGCACGGACTGCCACATCGGCGGGAACTACACGGCGGGCTATCCGACGACGGACTGCTACGGCTGCCATCAGAGCTATTACACCAACGCGCAGACTTTCGGGACGAGCGTGCCGAATCACGTTACGGCGAATTATCCGACAGCCTGCATTTCCTGTCATGCCACGTGGGTGACGACGGCCTGGCTGGGCGCGGCTTTCACCCATACGTGGTTCCGGATTCCGCACAACGGTTCATCCTGTGCCGATTGCCATTTCAATCCGAACAACTATGCGATTTTTTCTTGTATCCAGGCCTGCCATACGGGGAGTTCACCGCATGCGAACGCGCAGAACACGAATTCGCAGCACGGTGGCGTGAGCGGCTATACGTACGGCCCCACGATTTGCGTGAATTGCCATAAGGGTTGATGCAGACAAGCCGAGGCTCCGCAGGCTTCGGCAAGCATAGGGAATGGAAACAGCAAGAACCGTCTCGGCGGACAAACACCATAACCGGGGGGAAAAGAGTACGTGTCAAGTTGGACCATTTTGGGGGGCCTGTTTACCGGGGGCTCCTTCGCACGCGCATTGACGCTGGCTTTATTCGTATGTTCTTTTTCTACCTGTTTTTCCTTTCCCGT
>Ga0209474_10000061_pt1 | contig 125243 bp, 114 predicted proteins | sample GraSoiAngelo_145_FD_185902 | JGI IMG/M metagenome (GOLD analysis project Ga0209474, IMG submission 185902) | Grasslands soil microbial communities from the Angelo Coastal Reserve, California, USA - 14_1009_05_20cm (SPAdes) (version 2) | ecosystem: Environmental > Terrestrial > Soil >...
GCCCTGCCGGCGACGGCAAAAACATCGAAGAAAACCGACGTCACTTGCAACGACGGCACGACCGTCAAGGCCGGCCGTGGCGCATGCTCACATCACGGCGGCGTCGCAGTCGCCAAGGCACCCGCCGACAAGGCTGCCAAGTCCGCCGACAAGGCGGAGAAGTCAGCAGACAAGGCGGAGAAGTCGAGCAAGAACAAGACGCGTGCCGAGCTGGACGAGGGGAAGAAGGAGACCGAGAAGAAGTCGGGCGGAATCCTCGACACCCTCTTCGGGCGAAAAAAGGCGGACACTGCCCAGGGCCGCAGCTCGAACACGACCCCGCGCGGCTCCACGCGGGACGAGAAGAGCAAAACGCCCACGGCGCGGTGCAAGGACGGAACGACGTCATACTCGGCGCACCATTCCGGCTCGTGCTCCGGGCACGGCGGCGTGGCGGAGTGGTTGGACAACAAATAGGTGGCTACAGATTGTCGAGGTGGCGCCGGGCCTCGCGCCCGGCGTCGCTGCGCGGATCGGCGTCTTCGGCTTTCTCGAAGCACTCCCGTGCCGCGGTCTTGTTGCCCTTCAGCTTGAGCGCGATGCCCTTGCCGAGGAGTGCCCCGGCGTGTCGGCGGTCCATGGCGAGCGCCTTGTCGAACTCGGCGATTGCCTTCTCCAGCTCGCCGTCGCCGAGCAGCTTGCGCCCTTCGGCGACGTAGTGATCGGCGTTGGAGACGAACTCCACGTCGAGAATCGCCTTGCCGACGACGTGCCCGAGGACGACGCGAAGCGGTCCGAACCACCAGAAGCTCGCCACCTCGGCGGCGGCCACTACGGCGATGGGGAGCTCGGCAATCTGCTTTCCACGGAACTTGATTCGCACCCGCGTGTGCTGGCCCTTCGACATCAGATCCCGCGCCTGCTCTGAGACCCTGGCAAACGCACCGTCGAGGCCTTCGTTGAGATCGACGGCCATCTTCTCGGCGGCGGGCCGCGCCTTGTCGGCGAACTCGCGTACCTTCTTTGCCGCGCGGTCGGCGAGCTCCGTCCAGTCGCCTCCGCCGTTGCCGGGCTTCGGCGCTTCTGCCCGCGCTTCGTCGCGAGGGGGTTGCGGCTGCCGCGCCTTGCGGGTGACCTTTTTACGTCGCGGTTTCGGCTCGGGCATGGGGCATTCTCCTCGCAGTTGCGTAGTATGCCCGCGCGGCCCCCCTGTCGCCACCGCGTGCTAGTCTTCCCACCCCATGCCGGTCACCCGCGAGCGCGTCGACCCGCAACGCGATCATGACGCGCTCGGCCTCGTGCACCGCCGCTGGATCGTGCCCGACGACGTGCAGCGTCCGATGCCGCTGCAGGTCCTCGCGCGGCTCTGGCGCGGACTGATCGAGCTGCGCGTCCTCGACGGCGAATCCGAGGTGCGCCTGGTCCGGTTCAACGGAGAAGCCCTCGAGCTACCCGCGGCAGCCAGCGCCGGCGCGCTGCTGGCAGGCGCGGGCACGGCGAGCCTGGTGACACAGGTCGTCTGGACGGACGACGAGGGCCGTCGGGATCCCTACGCCGAGGGCGGGGAGCCGGATCCGGAAGGCTTTCGCGATTACACGCTTTACGCCGTCGACGTTCCCGGGCGCGTGCTGCTGCCGATTGCGCCGGTCGCGCGCCTGTGCGCGAGCTGCGGCCGCCGCGTCGAGATCGATCTGCCGCGCTTCGGTGAGGGCGTCCTGCTCGATCTCGATCAGCCGGTGTGCACCTGCGCAGCGAAGGCGGATCTCGCGCGCGACAAGGCCGAGCTGAGGAACGGCGCCGTGTTCCTCCTGGAGGAGATCTCCTGCCGGGCTGCCCTCAGCATCGAGCTTCCCCGGGCGCCACAAAGCGAAGAGCTCCCGGATGCGCAGGTCGCCGCGCTGATCCGCGAGACGTTCGGCGCTACCGACGAGCTTTCCGACGACTCCGTCGCTCCCGCGGAGTGATCCGGGCGCCAGACGGCGCGAACCTTGCGTAAGCCCCCCGCACCACCGGTCCGGTGTCTCGAAATCGGACCCGAACGGGGGACAAATGCATCGCGACCGCTGGACGCGGCCGGTCATCGCGGCCGCCACGGAGGTGCACCGCGTCCTCGGGGCCGGCCTGCTCGAATCCGTTTACCGACTCGCGCTCGTCGAGGAGCTTCGGAACCGTCGCATCCCGTTCGAGCAGAACAAGACGGTTCCGATTCGCTACCGGAGTCTCGTCCTGGTCACCGGCGTCGAGATCGAGCTGCTGGTTGCGGGCCAGCTGATCGTCGAGACCCTGAGTGCCGACCGGATCACGGATTGGCACCGCGCCCGGCTGCTTACCCATCTGAAATTCTCCGGCTGCCGTTCCGGCCTGCTGATCAACTTCAACGTCGCTCGTCTGTCGCGGGGCATCCGAAAGGTCTTTCTTCATGCACGCTAAGACGGGTTCAGCGGCGGCCGGCGACGAAGGCGCGGGCGGCGGCCCGCTCGACCTGCGCGCGGTTGGGCTCGTATGCCGGGTCGTCGGGGCGCATGGAGGAAAGGCGTTGCTGAAGGGTCTTCAGCTCGGACTCGGCGCGGCCGGGATCGATCTGATCGGCACGGACCGCTTCCTCGACGAGCACGCGGACGCGATCATTGCTCACCTCGGAGAATCCCTCGCCGACGGCGTACCGGTGCTCGGTGCCGCCGATGACGTACACCAGCTCGCCGGGCGCGAGGGCAGCGACCAGCGGTGTATGCCCAGGGCGGATTCCGAATCCGCCGTCGACGCCCGGCAGGCGCACCTCGTCGCATTCCGTCGTGAGCACGCGCTGCTCGGGGGTCACGATCTCGATCGAGAGGGGCATGTCAGCGCGCCAGCGTCTTCGCCTTCTCCACGGCCTCGTCGATGTTCCCGACCATGTAGAAGGCCTGCTCGGGTAGGTTGTCGTGCTTTCCGTCCAAAAGCTCTTCGAAGGAGCGGATGGTGTCTTCCAACTTCACATACTTGCCCTTCATGCCGGTGAACTGCTCTGCCACCGAGAAAGGCTGGCTGAGGAAGCGCTGCACCTTCCGGGCGCGGGCGACCGTGAGCTTGTCGTCGTCGGACAGCTCGTCCATCCCGAGGATGGCGATGATGTCCTGCAGCTCCTTGTAGCGCTGGAGCACCGACTGCACCCGGCGCGCGACCTTGTAGTGCTGCTCGCCGACGATCTGCGGGTCGAGGATGCGGCTGGTGGAGTCGAGCGGGTCCACGGCGGGGTAGATGCCGATCTCCGTCAGCCCGCGGGAGAGCACGGTAGTGGCATCCAGGTGCGCGAAGGTCGTGGCGGGAGCGGGATCCGTCAAGTCGTCGGCCGGAACGTAGATGGCCTGGACTGAAGTCACAGCCCCCTTCTTGGTGGAGGTGATTCTTTCCTGGAGCTCGCCCATGTCCGTGGAGAGCGTAGGCTGGTAACCGACCGCGCTGGGGATGCGGCCGAGGAGCGCAGAGACCTCGGAGCCCGCCTGCGTGAAGCGGAAGATGTTGTCGATGAAGAGAAGCACGTCCCGTCCCTCTTCGTCGCGGAAGTACTCCGCCATCGTCAGCGCGGAGAGGCCGACACGGGCCCGGGCGCCGGGCGGCTCGTTCATCTGCCCGTAGACCAGCACGCACTGGCTCTTCTCGAGGTCCTCGAGGTTGATGATCTTCGACTCGATGAACTCCGCGTACAGGTCATTGCCTTCGCGGGTGCGCTCGCCGACGCCGCCGAAGACGGAGAATCCGCCGCGCTCCTTGGCGACGTTGTTGATCAGCTCCTGGAGCAGCACGGTCTTGCCCACGCCAGCGCCGCCGAAGAGGCCGATCTTTCCCCCGCGCAGGTAGGGCGCGAGCAGGTCGATGACCTTGATGCCGGTCTCGAACGGAATCATCCGCACGTCCTGCTCGGAGAACTCCGGCGGCTGGCGGTGGATGGGAAGGCGCCGCGTGGCGTGGATCGGACCCTTCTCATCGACCGGCTCGCCGATGACGTTGAGGATCCGCCCGAGGACCGCCTTGCCCACCGGCACCGAGATGGGTCCCCCGGTATTCTTCACCGGCTGCCCGCGCACGAGGCCGTCGGTCGAGTCCATGGCGATGCACCGTGCGGTGTTCTCGCCGAGGTGCTGCGCCACCTCGATGGTCAGGTTGTCCGCCTTGTCCGATATGCTGGGGTTCGACAACGTCAGGGCGGTGAAGATCTCCGGCAGGGCGTTGGCGGGGAACTCTACGTCCACCACCGGCCCGATCACCTGCGTGACTTTGCCCACTTTGCCGATTTCGGTCATCGCGACTGCCGCCATATCCTGGGGTCCTTATTTCAGCGCCTCGGCGCCGGAGACGATCTCCATCAACTCCTTGGTGATCGACGCCTGGCGCCCGCGGTTGTACTCGAGCGAAAGTCGCCCGATCATGTCGTTTGCGTTCTTGGTGGCGGAGTCCATCGCGGTCATCCGGGCGCCGTGCTCGGAAGCCTCGGACTCGAGCAGTGCGCGCCAGATCGACATCGCCAGCTGCCGCGGAATCAGGTGCTCGAGCAGCCGCGGGCGAGACGGCTCATAGAGGTGCTCTGGAGTGATGAAACCGCCCTGCTTTTCGGCCTTGGCGGACTCCGTCGCTACGATGGGCAAGAGCCTTGTGAAGGTGATGGCCTGGGACATTGCGCTCTTGAACTGGTTGTAGAGCAGGTACACGGCGTCGAGCTTGCGCTCTCTGAACTCGACGATCAGGTCGTCCGCGACTTCCTTCGCCATCGCGTAGCGCAGCCGGCCGAAGAACCCGACGTAGTCCTTGCGCGTCTCGATCCCGCGCTTCTTGGCGAAGTCGCGCCCGCGGCGCCCGATGGTGGAGAACTGGATCGCCTCGTACTTGTCGCCCTCTTCCACCACGAACCGCTGCGCGCGGCGGATGATGTTCGAGTTGAACCCGCCGCACAGCCCGCGGTCGCTGGTGAGCAGCACCACTTCGATGCGGCGTGGGTTCTCGCGCACTTCCATCAGCGGGTGCGGCGGCATCTCCGCCGCGGCGCGTGCTCCGGCAAGTGAAGCGAGCAGCTCGTCGAGCCCCTGCGCGTAGGGCCGGGTGCGCACCACCGCGTCCTGGGCGCGGCGCAGCTTGGCGGCGGAGACGAGCTTCAGCGCCTTGGTGATCTTCTGCGTGTTCCGCACCGACTTGATCCGGGTGCGGATGGCGCGAAGGGAGGCCATTTATGCCTTCGCCGGCGTTGGCTTGAAGACGCTCTTGAACTCCTCGAGCGCCTGATCCAGCGCGGTGCGCACGTCGTCGGTGAGGTCCTTCTTCTCACGCAGGAGCTTCAACGCCTGCGGATGGCGCGTCTCCATGAACTCGATTAGTTCCTGCATGTAGCGCTGGACGTCCGTCACCTCGATGTTGCGGATCCAGACCACGCCGCTCTTGTGCTTCTGTGTCCCGGCGTAGATCTGGATGATCTGCTTCTCGACGGCCATCGGCACGTACTGACCCTGCTTGAGGATCTCGGTGAGGCGGGCGCCGCGGGCGAGCGTCTCCTGCGTCGCCTTGTCCAGGTCGGATCCGAACTGCGAGAACGCCGCGAGTTCGCGGTACTGGGCCAGTTCGAGACGCAGGCTGCCGGCGATCTTCTTCATCCCCTTGATCTGCGCGTTGCCGCCTACCCGGGAGACGGAGATGCCGGCGTTGATTGCGGGCCGCTGGCCGGCGTTGAAGAGGTCGGTCTCGAGGAAGATCTGCCCGTCGGTGATCGAGATGACGTTGGTAGGAATGTACGCGGAGACGTCGCCTGCCTGGGTCTCGATGATGGGGAGCGCGGTCAAGGAGCCGCCGCCGCGGTCCTTCGAGAGCTTCGCGGCGCGCTCGAGCAGGCGGCTGTGCAGGTAGAAGACGTCGCCCGGATAGGCCTCGCGACCCGGCGGGCGGCGCAGCAGCAGCGAAAGCTGCCGGTACGCCACGGCCTGTTTGGAGAGATCGTCGTAGATGATCAGCGCGTGCTGGCCGTTGTCGCGGAAGTACTCCCCCATCGTCACGCCGGTGTAGGGGGCGAGGAACTGCAGCGGCGCCGGGTCGCTGGCGTTGGCCGTGACCACGGTGGTGTACTCCATCGAGCCGTGATGGTTGAGCCGATCCACGACGCGGGCGACCGTCGACTGCTTCTGGCCGATCGCGACGTAGATGCAGAACATGTTTTGGCCCTTCTGATTGATGACCGCATCCACCGCCACCGCCGTCTTGCCGGTCTGGCGGTCGCCGATGATCAGCTCGCGCTGACCACGGCCGATGGGAATCATCGAATCGATCGCCTTGATGCCGGTCTGCATCGGCTCCTTCACCGACTCGCGGGCGACGATGCCGGGGGCCTTCACTTCGATCTTGCGGCGCTCCTTTCCCCCGACCGGTCCTTTGCCGTCGATGGGCTCGCCGAGCGCGTTGAGCACCCGGCCGACGACCTCGGGGCCGACGGGCACGTCGGCGATGCGTCCGGTGCGCTTGACGACGTCGCCCTCGCGCAGGTGCTGCTGCTCGCCCATCAGCGCCACGCCGACCGAATCCTCCTCGAGGTTCAGCACCAGGCCGATCAGCTCCTTCGGGAACTCGACGAGCTCTCCGGCCATCACGCCCTCGAGCCCATAGACGCGCGCAATGCCATCTCCGGTGGAGAGGACCGTTCCGGTCTCGCTCACCTCGACCTGCTTGCCGTAGCCCTTGATCTGCTCGCGGAGGATGCGGCTGATCTCGTCCGCCCGGATTTCCGCCATTTGCTCTGCTCCTGAACTGCGAAGGGATTACCCTGGCGCGCTCTTCAGCTCCTGGCGCATGCGCTCGAGCTGGGTGCGCAGGCTGCCGTCGAGCATCGTCGGTCCCACCTGAGCGACCACACCGCCGATGAGCGACGAATCCGTCTTCGACTCCAGCACGATCGAGCGGCCCGTCATCCGCCCGATGGCCTCGCGCAGGCGATCCAGATCCTGATCGCTGAGCGGGCCGGCGGACGTCACCGTGGCGCGGATCCGGCCCGCCTGCTGGTCGACCAGCGCCCGGTAGACGCGCGCGATCTGCTCGATGTCGCCCACGCGCTGGCGGTCGACGAGGAGCCGCAGGAAGTTCGCCGTCAGCGGCGAGAGCTTGAGCACCTTGGCGACGGCGTCGACGGCGCCATGGCGCTGCTGCTGCGTGTAGCCCGGATTGACGAGCAGGAAGCCGAGCTCCGGGCTCTGCTTCATCGCCTGGACCACCGATTCCAGCTCCTCGCCGTACTGCTCGAAGCGGCCCTCGTCAAGGCCGAGCGAGAGCAGGGCGCGGGCGTAACGTCGGGCGACGCTGGAGTCGATCAAGTCGATTGCTCCCTGTAAAAACCGTGAAGGCGCGGCTACCTAACACGTGGCACAGGCAGGGTCAATGCGCTGCGGCGTCGAGGGGTTGTGCGTAGTTTTGCCGCATGAAGCTCATCGTGCAGGGCAAGCAGATGCGGGTCAGCGACGGCCTGCGGCGCTATGCGGAAGAGCACCTCGTGATGCCGCTGCGCCGCTTCTACGACAACGAAGCGGCCGAGCTGCGCGTCGAGGTGGGGATCGACAACCGCAACCGCGGCGAGTCGAAGCAGTGCCACCTGACGTTCCACATGCCGGGTACGCGAACCATCCAGATCGAGGAGACGACGACCGACGTCTACGGCGCCCTCGACGTCGCCGCCGACCGCCTGGTCCGCGTGGCGAAGAAAGAACTCAGCCGCATGCGCCGTCCCAAGGGCCGCCACAAGCAGCATCCGCTCGCCACCGTCGTTGCCGAGGGAGGCGTCCCGGGTGGCCTGGTCGAGGACCTGCCGAACGGGCGCGCGCTCCAACGCGTGGAGCGCCAGACCTCCCGGCCGCAACGCCGCCGCAAATAAAGAGGAAACTCTGCGCGCTTCGCGCGCTCTGCCGTTGATTCGAAGCAGGACCCGACGCGCCCCTTGACGCGACCCGACCCTGTTTTACGTTGCGCTCACCGACGGGATGAGGGGCAACCCCCGGAGATCCCGCAGGATTTTCATTCGCCGAAAGGAGCACAGGTATGGCCATCATTCGTCGTAACGATCCGTTCCGCGACTTGCTCGCGCTGCAAGACCATCTGTTCCGGACCTTCGATTCCGCCTACCGCGGCAGCGGCCGCGAGGACGAACAGTCGATGGTGGCGACCTGGTCGCCGCTCGTCGACATCTTCGAGGACGGCGAGGGCATCACGCTGAAGGCGGAGCTGCCCGAGGTCGACGTCAAGGACGTGGACATCCAGGTCGAGGGCAACACGCTCACCCTGAAGGGCGAGCGGAAGCTGGAGAACGAGGAGAAGCGGGACGGCTACCACCGCGTCGAGCGCACCTACGGAGCGTTCAGCCGGACCTTCACGCTGCCGAGCACCGTCGACGTCGAGCACATCACCGCCGAGTCGAAGGACGGCGTGCTTCGCCTCTTCCTCCCGAAGAAGGCGGAGACCAAGCCGCGGCAGATCAAGGTCGCCGCAGCCGCGCCGCACACGCAGTCCGCGCCCGTCTCGAAGCAGTAAGCGGTCGGACCAACCGCTGAGCGCGCAGAGGGAATTGGTTTCTTCCCCTGCGCGCTCGGTGCGTTCTGCGGCTTGGTTCCTGGTTACTTCTTGGCCGGGACGCTGCTGCTGCCGCCCGTGTCCATCTTGCAGGTTCCGTCAAAGAACACGCCGCGGTCGATGACGATCGACGCGGTCGTCAGGTTCCCGCGCACCTTGGCCGGAGCCTTCAGCTCGATTGCCTTCGAGGCGGTCGCCTCGCCCTGGTAATCGCCGAGGCAGGTGAGCGTGCCGACCTTGACGTTGGCCTTCACCTCGGCGCCTTCGCCGATGATCAGCTGGTCGGTGGAGATGATCTCGCCCGAGAACTTGCCGTCGATCCGGACGGTGCCCTCGAAGATCAGCTTGCCTTCGAACTGGCTGCCCTTGCCGAGCAGCGCGTTGAGCTCGGGAGTGCGCGAGGCGGGAGTGGGAAGAGGCGCCACGTTCGAGGGAACGAGGGCCGTGGTCTGAGCGGGAGCAGTATTCTGTGCCATTTTCGTTTCGGTCCTCGGTTGCAGGAGGGTTGCCTTCTAGCAGATCCGAACACGCGCGCGGCCAGGTTTATTTGAAGGCCGCCGCCGCCAGCACGAGCAGCACCAGCGCTTCGCCAGTGATGAAGCCGGAGGCGAGTGGGATGTTGTAGACGTCTTCGGTCTTCGGACTCACCTTGTGCCACACATGCTGAACGATCCCGCCGATCATTCGAGCAGCGTGAGCACGACGCCGATGACGAGCGCGATCAGAGGCGCCTGCAGCGCGCTCGAGGGAAGCGCCCCGAATCCTCTCGAGCCTGGGCTTCTGCCCGACGGAGGCGCCGGGCTCGTCGCGGCGGCGGCCGCTCACGGCGCCATGAGCGATCCGGGCTTCCGGCGCTGGGGCGTCCGTCGCTCCGGCTCTGCCTTCGGACGTGGTCATTCCCCAAGGATTGCGGCGAGCACGCGGTCCAGCTCGGCCAGGCTGCCGTAGCGGATCTCCAGCGTACCGCTTCCGCCCTTGTCCTTCAGCTGGACCTTCACGCTCAGCTTGCGTTGCAGCTTTTCGACGAGGTGCCGGAGCTGCGCCCCTCCGTCCCCGTCGCGCCTGCGCTGCGGTTGGCGCTTCGATTTCAGCCGTTGGACCAGCGATTCGACCGCGCGAACGGATAGCGCCTCGGCGATCACTTTTTCGGCCGCCTTCCGCAGATCGCCTTCGTCGTGGATCGCGAGCAGCGCACGCGCGTGCCCCATGCTGAGCTCGCCGGAGACCACCGCTCGCTGGATGGGCTCGGGCAGGCGGAGCAACCGCAGGGCATTGGCGACGGTGGAGCGGTCCTTGCCGACCCGCGCCGCCAGCTCTTCCTGTGTGAGCCCGTGCTCCTCGATCAGCCGCCTGTACGCCCCGGCTTCCTCGATGGGGTTCAGATCCTCGCGCTGGATGTTCTCGATCAGCGCGATCTCGAAGGCCTCCTTCCCGGTGACCTCGCGGACCATCACCGGCAGCTCGCGGAGCCCGGCCTTCTGGGCGGCCCGCCAGCGCCGCTCGCCGGCGACCAGCACGTATCCTTCGCTGTCGCGCCTCACGATGAGCGGGAGGAGCACGCCTTTGCTGCGGATCGACTCCGCGAGCTCCTCGATGTGCGCCTCGTCGAAGTGGCGGCGCGGCTGCGACCGGTCCGGGCGGATCTCCTCGATGCCGAGGTTCATCACGCCCTTGCGCTCCGAGGGAGAGCCGCCGGGGATCAGGGCCCCGAGTCCACGCCCCAGCGCGGGCCGCTTCAGCGCCTTCGATTCCATCATCAGGTTCTCCTGAGATTACGCGTGCTTGCGATCTGCGACCACCGCGCGGTGGCGGTGCAGCATCTCTTCGGCGAGCTGCAGGTAGCTCTGCGCGCCCTTCGATTCGATGTCGTAGAGGATGGCGGGGCGGCCGTGGCTGGGCGCCTCGCTGAGCCGGACGTTGCGCGGGATCACCGTGTCGTAGACCTGCCCGGGCATGTTGGATTGCACGTCCTTCATCACCTGCCGGGCGAGGTTGTTGCGGGCGTCGAACATGGTGAGCACGATGCCTTCCATCTCCAGCTCGGGCTTGAGCGACGCCTTGACCAGGTCGATGGTGCGCAAGAGCGATCCGAGCCCTTCCAGGGCGTAGTACTCGCATTGCAGTGGCACCAGGACGCGGTCGGCGGCGACGAGCGCGTTGACGGTCAAGAGCCCCAGCGACGGTGGGCAGTCGATGAGGACGTACTCGTACGCGCCGCGCAGCGGCTCGAGCGCGGCGCTCAGACGCGACTCGCGCGAGTCGATCGAGACCAGCTCCAGCTCGGCGCCGACGAGGTCGGCACCGGAAGGCAGCACGAACAGGTGCGGGACTTCCGTGGGCAGGACGGCCGAGCGCGCGTCGGCCTCCCCGAGCAGCGCGTGGTAGATGGTCGGCCGCTCGCTCCGATCCCGGGGGATCCCGATGCCGCTCGTGGCGTTGCCCTGCGGATCGAGGTCGACGAGCAGGACCTCGCGCTCCCGGGCGGCGAGCGAGGCAGCCAGATTGACCGCCGTGGTGGTCTTCCCCACCCCGCCCTTCTGGTTCACCACCGCCAGCACCAGCGCCATGCACCCTCCCCCACCGTGGTAACGCGCGAGTACCACGCGGGTCCCACATCGATCAAGAAGCCGTGCGCCCGTTCCACGTGAAACGATCCGACACGTGGCTGGGGTTCCACGCGCGCGCGGCCGCGCGCATCTTCACGCCCCGGCAGAACCATCGAGAGTGGAGACACCAATGAGAATCGCTTGCGTCTTGGGACAGGGTTTCGAGGACTCGGAGTTCCGCGTTCCGTACGACCGGCTGAAGGAGGAGGGCTACCAGGTCGACGTCATCGGTGTGAAGGCCGGTGAGGAGCTGAAAGGCTACAAGGGCAAGGAGAAGGTGAAGGTCGAGAAATCGATCGATCAGGTGAAGGCGGAGGACTACGACGCCCTGCTCATCCCCGGCGGTCAGTCGCCGGATCACCTGCGCGCCGACCGGCGGATGGTCGAGTTCGTGAAGAAGTTCGATCAGGCGGGGAAGCCGATCGCGGCGGTCTGCCATGGCCCGCAACTCCTGATCGCGGCGCACCTGGTCAAGGGCCGGACCCTGACTGCCTGGCAGACGATCCAGGACGACCTGCGGCAGATCGGAGCCACGGTGAAGGACGAACCGGTGGTCAGGGATCGGAACTGGATCACCAGCCGCAAGCCGGATGACCTGCAGCAGTTCTCCGACGCCATCGTCGAAGAACTCGAGCGCTCGGAATCGGGAGTCGACGCGAACCGGCCTTCTCAGCCCGGCGCTCATCCCTGAAGAGGCGGGGTTGCCTCTGCGGCCGCGTTCCACGTGGAACGGTGTTACAGGTGCCGATAGATGGCGAGGCGACGTTGGGACTTCGAGAACGGCAGCGTGTATCCGAGCTGCTGCTTGAGAGCGAGATCTCCCACCCTCTCCGGTGCCTCCTCTGCCGGTCCGAGCATGCAGATGGCGACGCCGCCCGGGAGCACGTAGTGCTGCGCGAGCTGCAGCCACTCCTGCGGGGGCGCGTAGGCGCGCGCGACCGCCGCGTGCACCCGCGGTAGCTCTTCCTTCGAGGGGTTGCCCTCCAGCCGCACGGCATATGCCCTCACCCGGGGCAGCCGCAGCTCCGCGAGAGCGCTCTTGAGGAACGCGACCTTCTTCTGCACCGAGTCCACCAGCGCGACGTCGAGCTCCGGCTTCGCGATCGCGGCGGGGATGCCGGGGAACCCGGCCCCGCTGCCCGCGTCGAGCAGGCTTCCCGCAGGCAACACGGGCACCACTGCCAGTGAGTCGAGGACGTGCTTCTCTGCCACCTCCGCGGGATCGGTGATCGCGGTCAGGTTGATCGACTTGTTCCATTTCATCATCAGATCGACGTGTCGGCCGAGCTGCTTGAGCTGCTCCGGGCCGAGCCGCACGCCCATCTGCGCGGCTCCTTCCTCGATCCGCTTCAGCTGCGCAGCTTCCACGATCACTCCTCGTCGCGCCCGAAGTGACCGAAATCCAGGACCAGGCGACGGCGCTCGCCGGCGCTCGTCCCGACGATTTCTACCCGGACCAGGGCGGTGCCCTCCGACGAGGTACAGGCGTCGAGCAAGGACTGGAGGTCGCGGAACGACAACTGCTCCTCCCGGACGGCGCCCGGCCCCGTCGATCGAGCGACGAACAGCGTTCCCTCGACGTCGGCCACTCTCGCTCCTCCTCAGTCCCCCCTGCGCCCGTGGCTCCGGATCGCCAGCTCCACTTCCTCGGCATGCTCCGCCAGGTACTCCTCGACCTGGACGTCGGTGACCCCCAGGTCGCGGAGAATGCCTTCGTAAAGCTCGCTGCTGGCGGTCACGCCGTTGCGCTTTCGGAGCACGGCCTTGACGATGGCCGCTCCGAAGAGCCGATTCTTCCTGGGGGATTTCTTTGCCGTCTCGGCCATGGGTCAGGCGCGGAGCTTGGCACGGTCCGCGGCGCCACCGCTACTGCCCGGATGGTCGTCTTTCTTCTTGCCGACCTCCACCGTTTGCGCACTCGCCTTCGCCGGATGCAGCTTGCGGCGCAGGTACATCTGCTGTCCGATGGACAGGATGTTGTTGGTGAAGATGTAGAGGGTCAGGCCGGAGGGCAGGGTCAGCATCAGCAGGGAGAAGAAGCCGCTCATCACGTAGCCCATGGTCTTCTGGCTCGGATTCGACATGGGCGTCGGCGTCAGGATCTGGGTGAGGATCATCGTGATGCCCATGGCGACAGGCAGGACGTAGTACGGATCCTTGCTGGTCAAGTCGTCGATCCAGCCGTGGATGAACGGCGCGTTGTAGAGCTCCACCGAGACCTGCAGCGTGGTGTAGAGCGCGAACCAGATGGGCATCTGGATCAGCATCGGCAGGCAGGAGCCCATCGGGTTGACCCCGTGCTCCTTGAACAGCTTCATCTGCTCGAGGTTCTGACGCTGGGTGTCGCCGGCGTACTTCTTCTTCATCTCCTCCAGCTGCGGCTGGATCCGCTGCATCTCCTGCATCGACTTCATGCTCTTGTGCTGCAGCGGGAAGGTCAGGACCTTCATCGCCAGCGTGAGCAGGATGATGGCGATGCCCCAGTTGTGCGGTGGGACCACGCGGTAGAAGAACTTCATGATCCCGAGGAGAAGCTCCGCGATCACGGACCAGAACCCCAGGTCGATCGACGCCTTCAGGGGCTTGCCGACCTGGGTGAGCTCAGACTCGCCCTTGGGGCCTGCGTAGCCCTGGAACGCCAGTTGCGCGGGGGCGGCAGCCGCGACCTGCAGCGGTACGGTGAGCGAGGCGATCAGCGATCCCGCCTTTTCGCCCTGCGCCTCCAGGCGGCAGGTGGCGGGGACTCCCGCGGGAGGCATCATGGCGCTGAGGAAGTACTGCTCGTCGATGCCCGCGAATTGGGCTGCGGCCGCCTCGAAGACGGGATTCTTCGCGCCGATGGCCAGGCGCTCCACCTTGTTGTTCCCAGCGGAGCAGATGCTGCGCGCCGGCGTGTTGCTGTGGGGAGTGAAGAAGCCTCCCTGCGGCTCTTCTGCGTGCGTTCCCGAGAGGACCGTGAGCTGGCCGGAGACTCCCTGTGCGGCTCGCACTTCGACCGCGAGGGCAATGCCGTAGTTCTCCGGGTTGACGGAGAGGGTCTTGGTGATCGTCACCCCGCCCTGCTCCGCCCGGAACGTCGCGCCGGTGGCGTCTGACTTCAGGAGCTCGTACGGCGTCGCAGCCGGAACGATTGGCTTGCCATCGGCGCCGGAGACGACGGTGCTGAACGGGAGCGGCTCTCCGCCGTGGGAGAAGACGAGATCGACCTGGGACTCGTCTTTCAGGCCCTTGTGCCGCGTCCACTTCTCGCCGATCAGCTGGACGCTCTGAATCGCCGCCCCTTCGCTGGTGGCGACGACGCGCGTTCGCGCCGTCTCGAACGTCACCGTCCGCAGCGCAGGCCTCGCCGCCGGCGTTCCACGTGGAACATCGGCGGGTTTCTGGGCAGCCGCCGTTCCCGTGGCGGAAGGGGCCGCGGCGGGTGGCGCCGTCGGAGGCGGAGCCTGGACGGCCGGCTCCGGCTTGTGCTGCGCCGCGCGCTTGCCCCCCATCACGTTCGGGAAGAAGAGGTACAGCCCGAACATGCAGGCGAGCCAGATGGCGACGGCGACGAGCAGGTTCTGGTTCTGGTTCTTCATGCGAGTCTCTTTCGCGCGGGCGGCACGGGGTCAGGACCGCCGACGGCCCACGGATGGCAACGGAGCAGCCGCCGCAGTGCGAGCCAGGGCCCGATCAACGGCCCATGCGCGAGCACCGCTTCCTGCGCGTACTGGGAGCAGCTCGGGTAGTAGCGGCAAGCCGCTGGAATCATTGGGGAGATCAGCCGCCGATAGACCGCGATCAGGGCCAGGAGGGGCAGCGACAGCAGACGTACCGTCACGGCGTCACCGCCGCGATGCGGACCGCGGCCCGGCGCAGCCAGCGGCGGAAGTCCTCGACGGACGCATCCACTGCGCCCGCGCGCGCGACCAGCACCAGATCCACGGCGGGGAGCGCGGAAAGCTCGAGCCGGACCGCCTCTCGAAGGCGACGCTTGATCCGGTTTCGGGCCACGGCGCCTCCTACCTTGGACGACACAATGAGTCCAACGCGCGCCATGCCGCCTGCAATTCCCGGCCGCGTCGGCGCTGCTTCACGCGGGCGAAAACTTGCCGCCAAGGGCCCGTCCGCGAAACTGCTGCCCGTCTTCCGGGCCTCGAGAAAATCAGAACGCCGGAGCAGACGCGCGCTCTTTGGAAATGCGTAGGCCGCCACGGCCCCTCCCGTGCGGCTACTTTCTCGGCGCGCTCACCACGAGCCGCTTGCGGCCCTTCGCGCGGCGGCGCTTGAGGACTCTCCGCCCCGCTCGCGTCGCATTTCGCTTGCGAAACCCGTGCTCGCGGTTGCGGCGGACCTTGCTCGGCTGATACGTGCGCTTCACGACGGACTGCCTCCTGAGAGCGAAAAGCGCGGCAAGAAAGCATGCGCGACCGGGCAAGTCAAGAAACGTCCGCGGCGCACGACCGATCGTTCGCTGCGCAAACGATTCGGGCCCCGGCTGCCATTGATCTGGCGTCGATCCAGCCACTTTGGAGATCGCGCTTGATCCGCTTTCGCCCCGTTTGCTAGGGTCCGCGGCGCTGTTTCGTTTTTGTTGTCAGGCAGACATTCCGGAGAACCGACATCCACGGCCAGCGAGCCGCGCCGCGCGCTCGAGGGGCGTCCTATTCCTAAGACAAATCCCGGGGGACTTCCGATGCCTGGCTCCTTATCCACAGCTGTGAACAACACTGTGGACGGCTCTGCGGTGGCGAATTCTCTCGAGTCGGAACGTGCAGCGACGGATCTCTGGACGCGGGCGATCCACCGTCTGAAGGGTCGGCTTTCCCGGCACACGTTCCAGACCTACTTCGAGCCGATCAAGCCGGTCAGCCTGGAAGGCGACGAGCTGACGCTCGCCCACTCCAGCCGTTTCATGATCGACTGGGTCCGCGACAACCTGCTCGATGTCCTTTTGCAGGACCTCGAGGCGCAGCTCGGACGCCCGTGCGTCGTCAAGTTTGTCGTACGCGAGCGCGCACCGGGCGAGGATGTCGCCGAGGCCATCCCCGTTCCGGAGAGCCGTCCTCCGGTTACTACCCCTCCTCCCTCTGAACCGCCCCCCGGGGCCCGCCAGCTCCAGATCAGCGCGAAGTACTCCTTCGACTCGTTCGTCGTCGGCCCTTCGAACCAGTTCGCGGTGGCCGCCTGCACCGCGGTCGCCAACGCTCCGGGCAAGGCCTACAACCCACTGTTCCTCTACGGCGGCGTGGGACTGGGCAAGACGCACCTCGTGCACGCCGTCGGCAACCACGCGCTGCGGCAGAACCCCAACTGCCACGTCGTCTACCTGTCGTCGGAGTCGTTCACCAACGACCTGATCCATGCCCTCGAGCAGCACCGGATGCCCGAATTCCGCGCGCGCTACCGGGAGAAGTGCGACATCCTCCTGCTCGACGACATCCAGTTCCTCGGCAACAAGAAGCAGACGATGGAGGAATTCTTCCACACCTTCAACGCGCTTCACGAGGCCGGCAAGCAGATCTTCGTCACCTCCGACAAGCTCCCGACGGAGATCGAGGGCTTCGAGGAGCGGCTCCGCAGCCGGTTCCAGTGGGGACTGATCGCGGACATCCAGCCGCCAGAAACCGAGACGCGCGTCGCCATCCTCAAGAAGAAGGCGGCGACGGACCATATCGCCCTTCCCGACGACGTCGCCCTCTTCCTCGGGACGCACATCCGCAGCAACGTCCGGGAGCTGGAGGGATCGCTCATCCGCCTCGCGGCGTTCGCGAGCCTGACCGGGGCGGCGCTGACCGTCGAGCTGGCCCAGGACGTCCTCAAGAACATCCTGGTCGTGCGCGGCGACAAGCCGGACGTGGAGACCATCATCAAGATCGTCGCCGAAGCGATGCAGGTGAAGCCGCAGGACATCAAGGGCGACCGGCGGCAGCAGAACATCGCCCGCGCCCGCCAGGTGGCCATGTTCCTGACGCGGCGGATCACCGGCCTTTCGTATCCAGTCATCGGCGAGAAGTTCGGCGGCAAGGATCACTCCACGGTGATCAACGCCGAGCAGCGGATCGATCAGCTGATGAACGAGGAACCCGACCTTTCGAAGACCGTTCAGTCCCTCCTTCGCCGGCTGAACTCCTGAGTGTGCGAAAGGTTGCGCGACACATGTGGACGGTTTCGCCAGCGGCCGCCGCACAGCTCGCGCACAGCGATTCGAATCGGTTGTCCGCAACCCGAAGATCAACGATCCTGCGGATGAACGCTCACTCCCCACAGATCCACAGGCTCTAAGAGCACTACGAGATCCTCTTTTCCTGATCAGAAAGGTAAGCAGAGATGGAGCTCCAGATCGGGACCGACGAGTTCTCCCGGGCCCTGTACCGGGCGCAGGGCATCGTCGAGAAGAAGAGCACGATGCCGATCCTTGCCTCCGTGCTGCTCGAGGCGACCGAGGACGGGAGGATGCGCGTCTCGGCATTCGACCTGGAGATCGGCGTCACCGGGACGCACCCCTGCGAGGTCCGCAAGGGCGGCTCGGTGGCGTTGAAGCACAAGGAGCTCTACGACATCGTCCGCGCCTTGCCCGAGAAGTCGGCGGTGCTCCGGCGCGAGGCGAACAACCGGGTGAGGCTCACCTCGGGAGCGGCCGAGTTCAACATCGTCGGGCAGCCCGCCGAGGACTATCCGCCCTTCCCGCGCTCGGAGAAGGTCAACTTTGTCCCAGTCGATCCGACCGCGCTGCTGGAGATGATCGAGAAGACCCAATTCGCCATCTCGGCCGACGAGACCCGGCACAACCTGAACGGCGTCTTTTTCGAGAGCGGCGAAGGCGACGTGAGGATGGTGGCCACCGACGGGCACCGGCTCAGCCTGGTGCAGCGTCGGCTCGAGGGGCAGTTCAATCTCAAGCGGGGCGTGATCGTGCCTCGCAAGGGACTCTTCGAGCTGCGCCGGCTCTTGTCCGAGGACCAGACCGGAACCTGCGAGCTCGGCTTCACCGAGACTTCCGGCGTCTTCCGCCGCGGCGACGTCACCATGGTGATGCGCCTCATCGACGGCATCTTCCCCGATTACCAGCAGGTGATCCCCAAGGAGGCCGACCGGACGGTCACCGTCGACCGGCCGCGCCTGCTCGACACGCTCAAGCGCATGAGCCTGCTCTCGAGCGACCGCAGCACCAACGCCGTCCGCTTCGAGCTGCAGGAGGGATCGCTGAAGGTGACTTCGCAGAACCCCGACCTGGGAGACGCGAAGGAAGAGATCCCGGTTTCCTACAAAGGACTGCCGCTGCAGATCGGCTTCAACGCCCGATACCTGATGGATGTCCTCCAGGTGGTCGACGCCGAGCAGATGAAGGTCGAGCTCTGCGACGAGCTGTCGCCGGGTGTGCTCAAGCCCGCCGGGGAACCGGGAGCAGGCGCGAGATACACGGCGGTGATCATGCCGATGCGCATCTGAATGAGCGCTCTGCTCGCAGCCGTTCTCCTCGCTGCCGCATCCGACGCCCGCCCGTCGCAGAAGGTGTCCAGGGACCCGCGAACGATGGGACTGGGGAAGAGCTGTCGAAAGAACGCCGACTGCAAGCACCGGTCGCAGCGGTGCGTCCACCAGAGCGACATGAAGGGGAAGCCGCTGGACAAGGGATTCTGCGTGCTGCCCTGCGCCTCCTTCGAATCCGGCACACAGAAGCTCAGTCCCGGCGCTCCCGTCGACGTCGGCAGGAAGGCGAAGAAGCCGTCGCCGCGGTGCCCAGTGAAGTACGAGTGCCGCAGCGCCGGCGCCGGCGTGCCGTTCGACATGTGCGTAAAGCAGTAGGTGCTTCTCTTCGACGTCAGCACGCGCGCGTTTCGCAATCTCGCCGATGCTCGCGTCGAGCTCGGGCGGCACACGACCGTGCTGTTCGGCTCGAATGGCCAGGGAAAAACGAACTTCCTCGAAGCCTGCCATCTCCTCTGCACGCTGCGGCCACTGCGGGCGCAGAAGCTCGCCGAGCTGGTCCGGATCGGGAGCGACCAGCCGGCGCTGGTGCGAGGGCGCTTCGAGCTGCCAGGTGGCGTGCGCGAAGTCGAGGTCGAAGTCGGAAGGGAAGGGCGCAGCGCCCGCGTGGACGGCAAGACAGTTCGCGATCCTGACGAGCTGTTCGGCGGGCTCGCCACCGTCGCCTTCACGCCAGACGACGTCCTGGTCGTCAAGGGAGGACCCGAAGGGCGACGCAAGCTGCTCGACCGCGCGGCGCAAAATCGCCATCCGGCGCACCTCGCGGACGCGCGGGCGTATCTGCGAGCGCTGCGCTCGCGCAATGAGCTGCTGCGGCACCAGGCCGCGCCGGAGCTGATCGCGAGCTTCGATGAGCCCGTGGCGAAGCTCGGCGCCTCGGTGAGAAGACGGCGCGAGGGCGTACTGGCGGAGCTCCGGCCGCACGCGCAGCAAGCGTTCGCGGAGGTAGCGCGCGGAGAGGAACCGCTGACCCTCGCGTACCTCGCCGCGGGTCGGGAATCGGACGCGCTTGCCGAAGGGGGCGCTTCGCTCGAGGAACGGCTCCTCGAAGCGCTGCGCCGCCGCCTGCCGCGCGACCGCGAACGCGGCTACACCAGCGTCGGCCCCCACGCGGATGACCTCGGGCTGCTGCTGGGCGAGACGCAGGCGCGAACGTATGCGAGCCAGGGGCAGTCGCGCGCAATCGTGCTGGCATTCAAGATCGGCGAGATCGAGAATCTCCGCGCCGCGCAGGGGCGGGCGCCGCTCTTGCTGCTGGACGACGTCTCCAGCGAGCTCGACCCCTCGCGCAACGCGTTTCTCATGCGCTATCTGGGCGGTCTGGACGGGCAGGTGGTCCTCACGACCACCGACCCGAACCTGGTGGCGAAAAGCGCCGTGAAAGAGGCCGTTTTCCAGCGCGTGGAGAGCGGCCGGATCGCTCCAAAAAACACCCTGTTTTCAGAGTGATCTGAGCGCTTTTTCGCCTTGCTTCCGGCGCGTTTCGGGTGATAATTCCGGGCACTTCCCAGAGGTGAGATTTTGGAGACTGCGCACGAGAAGCGGGCACCCTCTTCGGTGCCCGCCGCAGGTGAATACTCGGCTGACAGCATCAAGGTCCTCGAGGGGCTCGAAGCCGTCCGCAAGCGCCCGCACATGTACATCCGTGGCGTCGGCGCGGAGGGCCTGCACCACCTCGTGTACGAGGTCGTGGACAACTCCGTCGACGAAGCGCTCGGCGGTCACGCGAAGACTGTCGAGCTGACCATCCACGCCAATGGCTCTCTCTCGGTCCAGGACGACGGCCGCGGAATTCCCGTGGGGCCGCACCCGACGGAGCCGATGGACGCGCTCGACGTCGTGATGACCAAGCTCCACTCCGGCGGCAAGTTCGACGGCAATTCGTACAAGGTCTCCGGTGGCCTCCACGGCGTCGGCGTCTCCTGCGTCAACGCGCTCAGCGAGTGGCTGGAGGTCGAAGTCTATCGGGAAGGCAAGATCTTCAAGCAGCGGTACCAGACGGGCATTCCTACCGGGCAGGTGAAGTCGATCGGCAGCACCTCCCTTCGCGGGACCAGGGTCACCTTCAAGCCCGACGCCTCCGTGCTCGAGGCCACCGACTTCAATTTCGACGTGCTCTCGAACCGGATGCGCGAGCTCGCGTTCCTCAACCCGGGCCTTCGCGTCCTGATGCGCGACGAGCGGTCGGACAAGAGCCACGACTTCAGGTACGACGGCGGAATCGTCGCCTACGTGGAGCTCTTGAACAAGAACAAGACGGTGCTGTTCGACCCGCCCATCGCGGTGCGCGGGGACGTCAACGGCGCCGAGGTGTACGTGGCGCTGCAGTGGAACGACGGCTTCGACGAGAAGGTGTTCTCGTTCGCCAACAATATCAACACCGTCGACGGCGGCCCGCACCTGATCGGATTCAAGAGCGCGCTCACGCGCACGGTGGTGAAGTACGGCGAGGAGAACGGCTCCTGGAAGGAGATCAAGGAATCACCCTCGGGCGAGGACATCCGCGAAGGCCTCACCGCCGTCGTCTCGGTGAAGATCCCCGGCGCGCAGTTCGAAGGCAACCTCAAGGGCAAGCTCGTCAACACCGAGGCCAAGGGCGTCGTCGAGGATCTCGTCGGGCGCAAGCTGACGGAGTACTGGGAGCGCAATCCCGGGGTTGCGAAGCGAGTGATGGCGAAGGTGGCCGATGCGGCTCGCGCGCGCATTGCGGCGCGAAAGGCGCGCGAGACCGTCCGCCGGAAGGGCGCGCTCGACTCGGCGTCGCTGCCGGGCAAGCTGGCTGACTGCCAGGAGCGCGACCCCGAGAAGTGCGAGCTCTACATCGTCGAGGGAGACTCCGCAGGCGGGTCGGCGAAGCAGGGCCGCGATCGGCGCACGCAGGCGATCCTTCCCCTGCGCGGCAAGATCCTCAACGTCGAGAAGGCGCGCTTCGACAAGATGCTCTCGTCGCAGGAGATCGCCACCATGATCACGGCGATCGGCACCGGCATCCACGACGAGTTCGACATCAAGAAACTGCGCTACCACAAGATCATCCTGATGACGGATGCCGACGTGGACGGCAGCCACATCCGCACGCTGCTGCTCACGTTCTTCTACCGGCAGATGCACGACGTGGTGGCGCGGCAGACGGAGGAAGGCGCCCGCAAACACCATCTGTACATCGCGCAGCCGCCGCTCTACCGCGTCGCGAAGGGCAAGAAGGAGATCTACCTGAAGGACGACTCGTCGCTGGATGCGCACCTTCTCGATCTGGGAACCGAAGGCGCATCGGTGCGCGGGCAAGGCAGCAAGGAGATTTCGGGCACGCAGCTCAAGGCCCTGCTGGAGAAAGTGCTCCAATACCGGCGACTCTTGAGCAAGGTCGACAAGCGGCGCGATGGGCGGGTGGTCGACGCGGTGCTCGCGGCCACCGAGATCGATGCGCAGGCGCTCCGCGCTCCGGCGGTCCTTGCGAAGCAGGCCGACGCGTTGAAGAACGCACTGGCCAAGGCGGAGCCGGCGGAGACGCTGTCGCTGCAGGTCGCGGACGATCCCGAGCATGGCTGCCAGAAGATCGTGGTGCGGCTCGGCCACAACGGCTCGATGCGGGAGACGGCCGTGGACCACGTCTTCCTGAGCGGGCCGGATTTCGCCGAGCTGCAGCGGCTGCGACGGGAGTTCGCGCTGCTGGGGAAGGCGCCGTACGCGCTGACCACGAAGGACGGCGCGGCGGGGCAGACGGCGCAGAATCCCATCGAGCTGGTCGAGACGGTGAAGCGGGCGGCGTCGAAGGGACTCGAGATCCAGCGGTACAAGGGGCTGGGCGAGATGAACCCGGAGCAGCTCTGGAGTACGACCATGGACCCGGCGAAGCGGACGCTGCTGGAAGTGCACGCCGACGACATGGCGGAAGCGGAGCTCATGTTCACCACGCTCATGGGCGACGCGGTCGAGCCTCGGCGGGAGTTCATCGAGCGGCACGCGCTGGATGCGACGAATCTCGACATCTAGCGCTGCGGGTCAACCGCCATCATTTTCCTGAACGCACAGGCGTATAGGACGGGATCTTCGGATCGGCGCCAGGTGCGGAGTGGGTCCCTGCGTGCGCTTCGGCGATTGCCGGGCTCCCGGGAGGGAGCTCGAGGATCCCGTTCAGCGACAGTGCCGTGAGCCAGGCGGATTGGCGATCCCGGGAGATCGCGATGTACAGCGTTCCGGGCTGATCGTCTGGAAGCGGCTCCAATTGGGCGCCCTCTGCGGCGGAGAGGATTCTCGCGTGCAGTGGGATCCGCCGGCCAAGTCTGAGGAACGGGGGCGCAGCGATCTGGGCGAGCGAAGAGGCGAACTGCGCAGCGTCTGACGCGTAGAGGCTGGCATAACTGCGATCCAGCTCGGCCGCGGCGGCCGCGAGGGCGGAGACGAGAGCGGGAGCGGGATCCGGCGGCGGCCGCGGCTCGCCCGAGGCGGAGCGCAGGGCGAGGCAGATCCCGACGAGCAGCAGGAAGGCGACGTGGAGAGGCAGGACGGGCTTCCGGCCCATCGCGGTGTGCGAGCCGAGCCAGACTGTGAACAGAGCGAGGGCGGCAGCCGACGCGGCGAGCAGCGAACCGTAAGGAACCTCCCAGGCGAGCGCGGGGTGGAAGAGGCCCTGTGAGCGGAGCCAGAGAGACGCGGGGCGCGCGACCAGTGCCTCGCCCAGCGCCGCGACCAGGGCGTACGCGCACAAGTAGGCGAGGCGGATCACCGAGGCATCATAGTCGTCGGCCGACGGCGGTGGCTCCGCCAGAGATCGCATTGCAACGCCGGCCGGAGCGTTCCAGGCTTCTCGCCGTGGCTCTCGCGTTCCTGCTCGCCGCGGCGTCGTTGCCGTTCTTTGCCGATCCCGCGATCCCCGCCGCGTTGGGGCCCATCAATCCGCGACCGGGATCGTGGGCGGAGTATCTGGTGCGCACGCGGGGCCGCGAGGACGTCCGGGTTCGCGCGACGGTTTTGCCAGCCGAAGGCGAAGGACGATATTGGCTCGAGCTGACCGCAGCGGGGGAAAGCGGCATCGCTTCGGCGGCCAGAGTGCTCATCGAGGGCGACCGGCCCTGGCCCGCAAACGTCGGACGCATGTACGTGATGCTCGCCGCGCAGCAGCCCGTCGAAATCCCGCTCGATCGCATCCGCCTGGCTTTGCCACGCAGTACGGCGCGCGTGCCAGTGCGGGTCTGGCGGGCGAGGAGCGTACCGCTCTGGGGACTCGTGAAGGCGCGCTCTCCGCGGCAATCGGTGGAGTTGCTCACCTCCGGGACCACTGGCGGCCACTCCGTCTTTCCACCGGGGTGGGATCAGGGGAACGGAAGGGAAAGCGCGAAGAGATAGCCGCGGACGTGCGCGTCGATGGCGCGGAGCATCTGCGGATGCGTCTTCATCAGCCAGACGCCGCCCACTGCCAGCCCTCCGAGCAAGGTCGCGAGGAGGATGCTCGACTCGACCAGCGCCTGGCCTTGCTCACCGCGCCGTCTCATCGCACTTCGCCTTCGGACCGCATGATGAATACCGCGGCGCCCGACGTTTCGCCCAGATGTTGCATCGCGAGCGAGATCGCGGAATTGCGCTTCAGGAAGGTCAACAGGCCCTCGTTCCGAGGGTCCGGCGTCTCGCTGTATCCCTCGGCTGCGAGCGCCGATCGGTAGAAGCTCGCAACCTCGCCGGGAGGAAGGGAAGTCACGAAGTGCGCGCTCTCCGCGCTCGAACCCGCATCGGCGCTGCGAAACGCGAGAACGCCCCGATGTCCGGGAGGCAGTGGGAAGGAAGCTCGTTCCCCGCCCTCGAGGAACCGCGGCGGCATGCGCGGATTGGCCGAGCCCACCATGACCAGCGTGGCGCCATCGGGCCACCGGATGGCGGTGATGAACCGCTGGAGTCCGTCCCCGGGGTCGAACGCCGCGACATGCGCGAGGTTCGTCTCGCTCGACATGACCGGCGTCAGCCCGCGCGCGCGGAAGGCGTCGGCGTAGAACCGCGCGATGCGAGCTGGCGGGTCGCCGGTACGGAACAGCGAGAGTTGCATGGGTTGACCGGCGACCGCGAGGCCCTCGCCGATCCGAACGACGTCATGGCTGCCGGGACAGGTGACGGCGGCGGCACGCTCCGGTGCGCGCCGTTCAGCGAGCGCGCCTCCCGACCAGGCCCCACCGACGAGGACCGTGGCCGACGTCGCGATGGCGGCAAGGATTCGCACGACCTTCATTTGCAGCCTCCGAAAGCCTTTGCCGTTTGCGCCTTCTGCGAACCTCCGAAGAAATGCCCGCGGCACCGATAGGTCTTCACGTAGCCATTCTCTGCGGCAATGCGCGGGTCCACCGCGTCGAGCCGCGCATCATCGAGCTCGCGGTCCATGCCCCCATAGCGGCTCCAGTACGTCGTGCGGATCCGGTACGGGACCGTGTACCGGGTACGGTCCACGCGGTCCCCGATGCTGTGCTCGCCGTCCAGGTATCGCGCCGCGCCCGCGCTGGTCACATCGCCAGCCCGCTGCGTCGGGCACGGCACGTCGGCGCCTGCGATTTCGCACCAGTGCGGGACCCAGCTTTCCGCAGCGCGCTCCGGCGGAAGAATGGTGATGGGACCGCGAGTGCTCCCGCGGTCGTCCATCCGGTCCGTGGAGAAGATGTCCGGCAGCGTCCCGCCGGCGAGAGTCCGCGTGACGCCGGCGCGCAGGAGGCCGGAAGCGAAAGCGCGAAGATCGTCGGATCCGGGAATGCGGTGGGCGCCGAAGAATGCGATCTGCCTCACCTGCGCGCTGACCTGCTTCTCCACTTCCGGGTACGTGCGCGCGGGAGCAACGCGCACGTACGTACCCGCGTCGCTGGGGGTGTAAGCGGCGGGCTTGGGCCAGGCCTTCCAGGTGTCGAAGACGAGCTGCATCGGCCCTTGCGATTCGAGTGGCGCCTGCAGACGGAATCGACGCAGGCCGGACCGCGGCCACAACTCGCCGGCGATGACGCTGTGCCCGTCGGCGTGGGCCTCGAGGGCGACGCGCGCGACGGAAACGCCGTGGGTATTGAATCCCATCGCCCTGGTCGCCGGTCCGACCGCCTCGTCCAGCGCACCGCCAAGGGCGTCGACGAACCGATCCCAGGGCCCGCCGCGCTTCGGGAACTTCGCCGATCCGCCGAGAGCAACCTCGGCGGAGGTGGTGTCGACGGTTGCGCGGAACGAGAGGTTTCGCGCGTGCGGGTACAGGACGAGGCCTGTGGCCTGCGATCGAACCGCGGACGGCGAGCGGAGATCGGCGAACCTGGTTCGCACCTCCGCTTCGATCCTCGCTTCGGGCTTGAACACCGTACTTTCCCAGAGCGCGTAGCGCAGCGCCTCGGCGAGCTTCAGCTTCAGCGCCGCCGCATCCGTCAGCGCCACCGAACCACACACGAGAAGCAGCAGGACGGGAATGACGAGGGCCGCCTCGACCAGCGCGCTGCCCTGCTCGTCGGTGTGCGCCCGGTTCATCAGTGCAGGAGAAGCTGGCGGAGTGCGGGTACGGCGGTGAGCCCGAGCTTCGCCGCCACGTTCGTCTCGAGCACCGGCATCAGGCGCGCTCCCCAGAGCGGGTTGAAGAAGTTGGGCATCTCCTTCCAGTCGCCGGGGCGGTGGTAGTACGCCTGCGCGGCGGCGAAGACGTTGAGACCGCGATGGAGCGGCTGCAGCGCCGGCGGCAGCCCGGGAATCGCCGGCGAATCGCTCTCCTTCCAACGGAAGTCCACGGCCGCCGCGCCGGCCTTGCGGCCGTTCCAGGAGAAGCGGCGCCGGTAGACGGCCGAGGCCGAGGGCTCCGCATCGGTCTCGTCCAGAGCGAGGCCGACGACGACATCCGGCTGGCCGAAATTGCCCAGCGCGGCGCCAGGTCCCGGCGATGGCTTCGCCTTCGCCTCGGGTGCGAAGTAGACGTACGGCGACATCCAGAACAGGCGTTGCGCCGGCGAAGGCGCATACTGCTGGAGAGCGTCGCTCATGGCGTCGCGCACGCGTCCGACGCCGGGAAGGATCGTCTTGAGCCAGCCTGGCAGCGAGAACAGCAGGTAGTACTGGTGCTCCGGCCGCGGGAACGGCGCGTAGAGCTGATCCATCTCCACCAGCGACAGGACGTTCAGCCTTTTCGTGAACCCGAACGCTTCGGCGACGAGTTGCAGCCGCTGTGCGCTCCAGATCTGGGGCGGTGCCGTCTGTCCGCGCTGCAGACCGGAGCGGGGTGCGTACGCGCCCATCTCCGTCCGCCCGACGCTGCCCAACTGCAGCGACACCACCCCGATGGAGAATCCCCAGCGGAAGTGACGCGCCATCGGCGACAGCGCCGGGTTCCCGTAGCGGTCTCCGTACGCAACCCACGGCTGTCGCGCGGAGTTCGCGATCTCCAGCATGTGCAGTCGCGCCTGCTGTACTTGCTTGTCCTTTGCATTGGCCAGGATCTGGAGCGTCTCAGCCGCGTCCTGAGGCATGGTCAGGTGACCGCGCGTCTGCGCGAAGACCGCCTGGTTCGCGAGCGAAAGCGCCGCAGGCCAGATCGGCTGGTACGGGCGCGCCGCCGAGTCGCCGGAATGCGCTTCCGGTGGAAGCGACCTTGCCAGCCGCGCCCACACGGCTTGCCAGGCTCCCTCCTGCAGGCCGTAGAGGAGCATGTTTGCGGCCGAGAGAAGAGGGCTCAGCGCCGCGACGCCGGCGTCGATGACGCGGATCAGCGCCGAGAGGCCGTTCTCGATCGCGGCGGCGATCGGACCGATGAAAGGAACTTCGCCGAGGATCTCGAGCAGCGGCTTTAGGCCGGCCCAGATGAAATGCAGCCAGGTCAGGTAGCTCGTAGCCGCCATCACCGAGGCGTAGTGCGCGACCATGGCGCGGTTGGTGTACGCGGTGAAGTTCATCACCCGCGCTTCCATCGCCGCCTGCGAATAGGCCGCCGAATCTGCGGCAGCCTGGAGCTGGATCCTGTCGTATACGGTGCGGCCGAGATTGACGGTGCCGAGCACGCACAGCATCAGCACGAGCCCGAAGATGGCCGCGAGCACCAGCGCTTGCCCTTCCTCCGTGCGCCGGAGCTGATTCATGGTGCCGATCACCGGTGCGCCCACTTCCGGTAGGGGTTGGACTGCATCCTCATCGTGTAGAAGGCCTGGACGGGCAGGTAGTACCGACCGGCGCTGGCGGCGGCGACGAGCGCCCCGAGCCGGAGACCCTGCGGCATGCCGTCTTCGACGGCGTTGCCGGCCGCGCCGGCCCGCGACGCCCGGACCGCGTCGGGTCCGGATGGCGACCCGAGACGCGGGCTGGACAGATCCCAGCCCTGCCAGCCGCCGAGAAGTCCGCCTTTTGCCGCCATCCAGATGGTCTGGAGCAGCTTGTTGGCGAACGGCACCTTCAGCTCGTACAGCCACCTGATTTGCAGCGAGAGCAGGGTCGCATCCGTCGCGCCGGGGCGGACATCATCGAAGTCGATCTCCTCGCCATGCAGGTGCTGGCCCCAGACCGGAAAGTCCTGTGCGACCGGGTTGTGCACGTGCACGCGCATCTGCTCGAGCCCGAAGGCGCCGAGCGCAGCCTCTTCCGCCTTGAAACGGATGAGCGTCCTGGCCAGCGCCACCGCGCCGTCGGTCGGACCCACTCCGGACAGCACCGCGAGGACGGCTGCGTCCCTCATCTTCGCCGGATCGCCGTTCATCACGATGCCGGCGCGCGCGGCGGCGAACGCCGCGTGGTCCGCGAGGATCCGTGCTTGCTGGAGCTGCGTCAGCTGCAGCGCAACCAGCAACAGGAAGACGAAGGCAGGCAAGACGAACGCCGCTTCGACCAGCGCCTGCCCGTCGTCGCTCCTGCGCATGCGCGACATCGTCTGTCGCGTACGCGGCGAATCCTATCGGTCAGCTGGCGGCCGCCGCACGAAGATTCGGGAGCAGGGACTCGAACCCCGATTCACGGCTTCAAAGGCCGCTGTCCTACCGTTAGACGACTCCCGATCGCTCCATAGGTTCGCTCACGATGGCAGTTTGCGCAAACGACCGACACAGCGCTTCCCTGCCTGCACGTCCGTCCAGTACGCAAGGCCGCTGGCTCTCGCAAGAGCGATGACGATCCGCACCGCAGCATTGTAAAAGCGCCATACCCTGTGGGCGGTATTGACTTGCATCTCCGGACGGCGCTGTCGTCCAACGCCGATTCCGGACGTAGCCACGCGGTGCGGCTACATATCGGTATTCGCAGAGGGCGTCGTGCGCCCGCATGTGTTCGTACAGAAGCCGAAATACTGCCTCGCATTCAAGCCGGCAGTCATCTGGGTCCGGTGCGCCAACTGCGGCACACCACACCAGGACTACCTGGGGCCGCTCGACGCGGACCCGAGCGCAGTGGAGATCTCGTTTCTTCGTCAGGAGTACCTGCGGACCGTGCGGTTCCTCTCGAGCAAACTGCCGGCGAAGCCCCGTCGCGTTGGCCACCGCTGACGGGTCGGTGAATCGGGCGGTTCGTCAGCGGGTCAGCGCGGTTCCTTGCTCGCGCGCGTCCAGCATCTGCACCGCGAACGTGCCGAGCCAATGCTCGCCCTCGTAACTGCCGCTCGCGATGAACGGCAGCGAGGCCTGCGCGTGCGTGTCGCCCAGCTGCGCGAGCGCCGGGCGTCGGAGCGCCGTCGAGAGCGCGTACAGGCAGCGGGCGCGCGAGAGGTTGAGCCCGTCGAGGTGGACGATCTTCGGGTCGGTACGATCGGAGACGATCGCTGGCGTCAGCTTCACCGCCGGAAGGAAGGCCTTCATCCAGGAGCGGAAAGCGGACGGCGAAAGGATGCGCGCCATCAGCGTCGCTTCCTCGAGCGCGGGAGAGAGGAAGTCTTCGCCGCCCGGCTCCCACTTGAGCGGCGCTTCGGTGTCCTTCGCGAAGTAGGTCCGCGCCCGCTCGGCGATCAGCGCCCCGAGCTTCTCGTCGTGCACGGCCTGCGCGTAGTCGAGCGCGAGCGTCAGGCCGAACGCCGTGTTGGGGTGGACACCGGTGCGGATCGGATACGTCTGCCTCGGCAGGAAATCGGAGAGAGCGCGCGTCACGGTATCGGCCAGCGGCTGGAGAGCCTGGGCCCAGCGGCGCGCCTCCGGTGAATCCCAGCTGCGCAGCTCCGCCTGCAGCTTGAGCAGCCATGCCCAACCGTACGTCCGCTCGAAGCTCTTGCGATTCGGCTGTCCGAAGTAAGCGACCTCCACCGCGACGGGCTGCTCGGAGAGATGCTCGTCCAGCTGGCGGCGGATCTCGGCTGCCTCGGGAAGCTGGGGAAATTGCCGCAGCAGGCGCACCAGCATCCAGTGCCCATGCACCGTCGAGTGCCAGTCGTAGCAGCCGTAGAATGCGGGGTGGAGGGCACGGGGCGACTGCACTTCGTGGGGCCCGTTCATCACGTGGTCGAGCTTGTTCGGGTACTCCTTCTCCGCGCACTGCAGCGCGAGCTGCGCAAAGTGCGAGGCCGCGCCTGCATCCAGCGAGAGGGCTACCGCGAGGATGTGGACCATCCGCGCAGTCTACTCTGCGCGCAGGGACTGGGACGGGCCATTGCAATTCTACGCTGCGACCCCGAGCAGCCGACGGACATGGCGGGCGATGACGCGCTCCTCGTCCGCTGCGATGACGTGGACGACGAAGCTGCCCAGGTGCGCGAGACCGCCACGGATGCGGTCCCGGATCTCCGCGGCGTGCTCTCCGATGCCGCCGGTGAACACGAGCGCGTCGAGACCGCCAAGCGCCGCGGTCAGGGCGCCCACCGACTTGCGCGCCTGGTAGCAGAACATCTCCACGGCCAGCCGGGCCCAGGGATCTTCCGAGGCGAGCAGCGTCTTCATGTCCGCCGTCGTGCCCGAGACGCCCAACAGGCCGGACTCGTGGTCGACGAGGCGGCCGATCTTCTCGCGGGACATCGTTTCGAGCAGGAAGACGATGACTCCCGGATCCAGGTCGCCGGAGCGCGTCCCCATCATGAATCCTCCGGCCGGGGTCAGGCCCATCGTCGTGTCGATGGAGACGCCGTCCTTGACCGCGCACATCGAAGCCCCGTTCCCCAGATGCGCGACGACCACTCGACCCGGCAGGCGCAGCTCGGACGTCGCCCATTCGTACGAGAGGCCGTGGAAGCCGTAGCGCCGCACCCCGAGCGCGTCCACGGTGGCCGGCAGGGGAAAGCGCCGCGCCACTTCGGGCAGCGAGCGATGGAACGAGGTGTCGAAGCAGGCGACCTGCACGACATGTGGGTAGCGGCGGGCGACCGCTTCGACCGCAGACAGCGCGGGCGGGAGATGCAGCGGCGCGAAAGGCACGGCCTCGCGCAGCACCTTCAGGACGACGTCATCGATGCGCACCGGCTCCAGCAGCTTCGGACCGCCGTGCACGAACCGGTGGCCGACGGCATCCGGTGGCCGCAAGCCATCGAGGGCGGCGTGCACCGCCTCCGCGTGCGTGGCGTGGCCCCCTTCGACGCCGATGCCGGTGACGGCCCCGCCCGCGGTGCGCCGCTCCCCTTCGAACGCCGCGTACTTCAGCGAGGACGATCCGCAATTGAGCGCGAGGATCACGGCGTCCAGGTCCAGTCGCGGACCTCCGGCATGTCCTCGAGGTGCTCCTTCACGTACGCGGTGTGGCTCCGGAGCGAGCCCTCGCAATCGTCGATCAGCTGGTCCGCGTTCTCCGGCGGCCGCCGCGCCCGGCGCAGCGCCTCGATGACCAGATGGAAGCGGGACATCCGGTTCAGCACCACCATGTCGAACGGGGTGGTGGTGGTCCCTTCCTCGTTGTAGCCGCGGACGTGGAACCGCCGCGCGTTCTGGCGGCCGTGCAACAGCGCGTGCAGCACGTTCGGGTAGCCGTGGAAGGCGAAGACGACGTCCGTGTCGCGCGTGAACAGGTCAACGAACTGATCCCCCGGCATCCCGTGCGGGTGTTCCTGCGGATCCGCGATGGCGAAGAGATCGACGACGTTGACCACGCGCACGCGCAGCTCCTTCGCGCGCTGCCGCAGCCAATGCGCTGCCGCGACGGTTTCGAGCGTCGGGATGTCGCCGGCGCAGCCGAGCACCACGTCGGGTTCGTCGCCACCGTTCGACGCCCAGTCCCAGATGCCGGCGCCGCGGGCGCAGTGCGCGCGCGCCTGGTCCATCGAGAGCCACTGCAGCTGCGGCTGCTTGTCGATGACGATCAGGTTCACGTAGTTGCGGCTGCGCAGGCAGTGATCGGCGACGGAGAGCAGGCAGTTCGCGTCCGCGGGCAAGTACACGCGCGCCACCTCTCCCTGTTTCGAGATCAGCGTGTCGATGAACCCCGGCCCTTGGTGGGAGAAGCCGTTGTGGTCGTTGCGCCAGCACGTCGAGGTGAGCAGCACGTTCAGGGAAGCGACGGGAGCGCGCCAGAGAAGGTCCCGGCACATCTCCAGCCACTTCGCATGCTGCGTGGTCATCGAAGCGACCACCATGGCGAAGGCCTCGTACGTGCAGAAGAGCCCGTGTCGGCCCGTCAATAGATAACCTTCCAGCCAACCCTCGCAGTTGTGCTCCGAGAGCACCTCCAGCACGCGGCCATCGGGCGCCAGATGGTCATCGCCATCCAGGCGCTTCTCTACCCAGCAGCGGTCCGTAGCCTCCAGGACTGCTCCCAGCCGGTTGGAGTTGAGCTCGTCGGGGCAGAAGAGGCGGAAGTTCTGCTGCCGTTGGTTCCGGACGAAGACGTCGCGCAGCATCACGCCGAGCTGGCGGACGGACTCGTGGAGCTGCGTCGCCGGTGCCTTCACCTCGACGGCGTAACCGGTGTAGTCCGGCAGGTCGAGGGGCACCAGGACGCGGCCTCCGTTCGCGTGCGGGCTGGCGCTCATCCGCTTCTGCCCGCGGGGCGCCAGCGCCGCGAGGAAATCCCTGGGAGCGCCCGCATCGTCGAACAGCTCCCCAGGCTTGTAGGACTTCATCCAGGCCTCGAGGCGGCGCAAGTGATCGGGATTCTCCCGCACCTGCGCGATCGGGACCTGGTGCGCGCGGAACGTGCCCTCGACCTGGACGCCGTCGACGGTCTGCGGTCCGGTCCACCCCTTGGGCGTGCGGAGCACGATCATCGGCCAACGCGGACGCCCGGAGGAGCCGCCGCGGGCGCGCTGCTGAATCTCGCGGATTCGGTCGTGGCAGGCATCCAGCGTCTCCGCCAACGCGGCATGGACGCGGGGTGGATCGTTCCCGGCGACGACGAACGGCTCGTAGCCATGGCCGCGCAACAGCGAGGCGACCTCCTCGTCGTCTTTGCGCGCGAGCACCGTCGGGTTCGCGATCTTGTAGCCGTTGAGGTGCAGCACCGGAAGAACGGCTCCGTCTCGCGCCGGCTGCAGGAAGCTGACCCCCTTCCAGGATCCCTCCAGCGGCGCCGTTTCCGCCTCGCCGTCACCGACGACGGCGACGACCAGCAGGTCCGGGTTGTCGAACGCAGCTCCGAAGGCGTGGGTGAGCACGTAACCGAGCTCGCCGCCTTCGTGGATGGATCCGGGAACCGGCGGGCTCACGTGGCTGGGGACGCCGTAGGGCGTGGAGAACTGGCGAAAGAGCCGCCGCATGCCCTCGCCGTCGCGCGGGACCTCGGGATAGATCTCGCTCCAGGTCCCCTCGAGCCAGACGTTGGCGATCAGCGACGGCCCGCCGTGTCCCGGTCCGGCGAGGAAGATCGCGTCGATGTTCCGCTTGCGGATCAACCGGTTCAGGTGCGCGTACAGGAGCGACAGGCCTGGCGACGTGCCCCAATGCCCGAGCAGCCGCGGCTTGATGTGTTCCGGCCGCAGAGGCTCGCGCAGGAGCGGATTCGCCTGCAGATAGATCTGCCCCACGGTGAGGTAGTTCGCCGCGCGCCACCAGGCGTCGAGAAGGCTGAGCTCGTCCGCGGTCAGGGTATGAGGCATCGTTCCTCCATATGGTCGGGCGATCCTGTACCTCTTTGGTGTAGATCGCACGCCCCATGGGTCTTTCCATCGGCATCGTCGGTCTGCCCAACGTGGGCAAGAGCACGCTGTTCAACGCGCTCTCGGGCGCTTCCGTGCTCGCCGCGAACTATCCGTTCGCGACCAAGGACCCGAACGTCGGAGTGGTCCCGGTTCCCGACGATCGCGTCGACCGGCTCGCCACCCTGTACAAACCGAAGAAGACCACCCACGCCGCCCTCGAGTTCCTGGACATCGCCGGGCTGGTGCGCGGCGCCTCGAAAGGCGAGGGGCTCGGCAACCAGTTCCTCGCCAACATCCGCGAGGTGGACGCGGTCGCGCACGTGCTGCGCTGCTTCGAGGATCCGGACGTGGTGCACGTCGACGGGACGGTGGACCCGCTGCGCGACAAGGAAGTGGTCGACACCGAGCTGCAGCTCAAGGATCTCGAGTCGCTGGAGAAGAAGCGCGAGCGCCGGCTCAAGGACGCGAAGGCGCCGGGCAAGCCTGGCGAGGAAGCGAAGGCGGATCTCGCCGTCTACGAGAAGCTGAAAACAGCGCTGGAGGCGGGCCGGCCGGCCCGCAGCGTCGCGCTCGGCGACGACGAGAAGCCGCGGGCGCGCGAGCTGTTCCTGCTCACCTCGAAGCCGGTGCTCCATGTGGCCAACGTGGACGAGTCACAGCTCGCCCGGCTCGATTCGGACCCGCTGGTCGCCAAAGTCCGCAAGCTCGCCGAAGCGGAGGGAGCGCGGACAGTGGCCATCTGCAGCAAGGTGGAGGCCGAGATCCAACAACTTCCCCCGGCCGAGCGGGCCGAGTATCTGGCTCACATCGGCCTTACGGAGCCGGGCCTGAACCGGCTGCTGCGCGAAGGGTTCGTGCTGCTCGGGCTCCAGAGCTTCTTCACCGTGGGCGAGGACGAGTGCCGCGCCTGGGTGATCCGCAAGGGGATCCGTGCGCCGCAAGCAGCAGGCGTGATCCATACCGATTTCGAGCGCGGCTTCATCAAGGCGGAGGTGATCCGCTGGGACGAGCTGCTGCGCTACGGCTCGGAGGCTGCGGCGAAGAGCCGGGGCGCGATGCGCGTCGAAGGGAAGGACTACGTCGTCCAGGACGGCGACGTCATCCACTTCCTCTTCAACGTCTGAGGCGCGCGGCCTTCAGGAGTCCGGGGGCCGCTCGGCCTCGATCACCCGCGCGCGCGTCTTCACCACCGTGAAGGCGACACGGCGGTTTGCCGCCCGACCTTCCGCAGTGGCATTGCTGCCCACGGGACGCGTCGGACCGAACCCACGCGCGACGAGCCGCTCGCGGTCGACACCCCTGGAGACGAGGTAGTCGGCGACCGCCGTGGCTCGCGCGTGCGAGAGCAGGATGTTGAACGAGGAAGCTCCGCGGTCGTCGGTGTGCCCCTCGACCTGGACCAGGAGCAGGTCCGGGTGCGTCCTGAGGACGGCGGCCACCTGGTCGAGCAGCCAGTACGACTGCTTCTGGATGCGCGCCTCGCCGGTTGCGAAGTGCACCTGATCGAGGATCTCGAGGGTGGTGGCCGAGACGACCACGCGCTGGGGGATGCCCTGGGGACAGCCGTGGTTCTCGACGGTACCCGGCTGATCCGGACAGTTGTCTTCGGCGTCGGGAATCCCGTCGCCGTCGCTGTCGACGACCGCGGGCTTCGGAGGCAGCGGCAGAGCTTCCGCGACGGTGCGCGGACGCGGCGCGGGAGCGGGCGCCGGCGCGGCGGCCATCAAAGGCTGCGCGGTCGGATAGGTCCGCGCGCACGCCGTGGGAGAGAATCCGAATCCGAGGAGGAACCGCGCGCGCGGCGCTCCGACGCCGTCGGTCAACGCGCCGCCGCCCGCGACGTCGACGGCGAGGTGTCCGACGGGACAGAGGGTGCCGCCGACGCGCCACTCGGCAGGCGCGGAGCCCGGCGCGAATCCCGCACGGAGGAAGGACCGCCCCTCCAGCTCGACATAGAGACGTCGAGGGATCCACGCGCGTGCCGCGGCGATCCCGTACCCGACGCCTGCCCGCAGACCCGCCTCGCTGCCGGACTTCACATCGAGGAACTCCCGCGCCGGCCGCACGCGCACGTATGCGTTGGCGAGCAGATCGAGATCGCCGGCCGGCACCGCGGCGAGCCTTCGCCCTGCGGCGACCAGGCCTTCCACCCGGACCCGGCCGTCACCGGAGTAGCTCTGCGCGTGCGCCGTGGGCAGCTCGAACGACATCTGCGCGGCGAGATCGATCCCCGCCCACTCCTGTCGCAGCAGGCCAAGCCGCGGAGTCAAGCGCAAGTCGGCGAAGCCGGACGACAGCTGGGACGAACCGCCCGACGAAGACGAGAGCTGCGAGAGGCTGCCGGTGCTCGAGACCGTGACTGGAACCTGGGCGGAGAGCGAGAGGGACCCGACGAGATGGACCTGCGCGCCGAGCCACTCCATGGCCCGCCCCCGGACCAGCGGCTGCTCCGCGCCCGACGAGGTGACGTACGTCAACGGATGCACGGCGTAGTCCGTCCAGGTCCGCAGCTCGAGGCGCGGCTCGCCCGCCAACGGCGGCCGCGCACCCTCCACGGCCGCGAAGCCATCGCCGCCGGAAGCGGGCCTGAAGAGGGAGACGTCGATCTCCTGCGCCCGCGCCAGCAGGGGCGTGGCCGTAATCGCGAGAGCGCAGGCGAGAGACACGCGACGGCGCCTGCGCATCCAGGCGAGCAACATCGCGACCGCGAGCACGGGCGTGGGCATGCCGCCGCTGCTGCACCCTCCACGGGCAAAACCCGTCTCTGCGATCGAGAACCGGCTCGTCGCAGTGTCGCTTACGTTCTGTTCGGGGTCCGTCGCGGAGGCGAGGAGCTCGTGATTCCCCACCGCCAGGTCCGCGGCCGGCAGCAGCGTCCAGAGGCCGCCCGGCGTGACCTGGGCCACGTAGCTCTGGCCGTCGACCGAGATCTCCACCAGCGTTCCCGGCGCGGTGCGTCCCGAGATCACGGGCCGTCGCTCGTCGAGCACGGTGCCGTTCGCGGGCGATTCGATGGTCGGCGCAGGCGGCATCGTGTCGGACACTGTGAAGTCGACTTCCTCTGCCGCCAGCGAGAGGTTGCCCGCCGCGTCGGCCGCCTTTGCCGTCACGTGGTGGTCGCCGAGCGCCAGGGTGGCCGAGGGCGCGCAGCGGAAGGTTCCGGCGGCGGTCGCGTTCGCCGAGCACACCTCGTCGCCGCTCGTCACATCCGTCACCGTCACCGAGGAGCCGGCTTCCGCAGTGCCGCTGAGCACGGGCTCGCGCTTGCGAGTGGGCGAAGCGGGCTGATCGAGGACCGGCGCGGCCGGCGCGGTCGTGTCGACCACCAGCGCGCGAGCGGCGCTCGGTCCGGAGGCATGGCTCTGGGCGTCGGTGACGCGCGCCTGCAGCAAGTATGGGCCGTCGGCGAGGGCCGCAGGCCTGCAGCTCCAGGATCCCGACGCGTCGGCGCTGCTGTCACAGACCGCTGTCTCGCCGAGGTACACGGAGACGAGAGATCCCGACTGGGCATGGCCGGTGAGGAGCGGCGAGGCATCGCGCGTCGGCGACGACGGAGCGTCGAACACCGGCGTCTTCAGCGTGCGCACGCTGAGGGGCACCGCCGCGGAGGGACCGCTGCGGTTTTCCACCTGGGTCACCTGGAACGCGGTCAACAGATAATCGCCGTCGGCGACGGCGGACGCCGGTGCGCAGCTCCAGGCTCCCGCTCCGCTCACGGCCCCCGAGCAAAGCAGCCGCGAATAGCTGTCGATGACGGACACCCGCGCGCCCGCCTCGCCCGAGCCTGCGAAGGTGATCCGGGGGTTGTCCGTGGGCGTCGCAGGCGCTTGCAGCGTGGGCGCCGCCGGCACGTGCGTGTCGATGACGAACGAAGCGGTGGCGGCGGCGCTGACGTTCCCCGCAGCGTCCTGCTGCGTGGCGGAGACGGTGTGCGCACCATCGCCGAGCGGCGAGGGCGGCATGCACGACCACGCACCTCCGGCGGAAACGGTGCTCTGGCAGAGCACCGCGCTGCCCTGCGACGCCGCGACACCCGCGCCAGTGCTCTGGGCGAGCGTCACCACCGCGGCAGGTTCGCCGGTGCCGGAGAAGAGGATGCTGGTCCTGCTGGTCGGGGTGGGCACCGGAGCCAGCGTCGGTTTCGAAATCGACGTCTTCACCACGAACGCGTTCGCATTTCCCGAAGGAGTGGCTTCGTCGCCGTTGGAGAAGTCGACGTCCACGCTCAGCACGTGCGGCCCATCGCCCAGCTTGTCCGCGAGCGCGCAGGCCCAGTTCGTCGATTTGATCGGCGAGACGATGCAGATCGCTTTCCCGTTCTCGGTGACCTCCAGATGGAAGCTCTTGTTGGTGAGCGACGCGCTGACGGTGCCGGTGAGGATAGGCTTCGCATCGCTGTTCGGCGACGGCGTGTGATCGATCGTCGGCGCGGGGTAGCCGCGCGTGTTGACGACGAAGTCGACCTGCTGCGAGGCCGGACCGCTCGCGGCCACCTGCGCGGTCCAGGTGTAGCCCCCATCCCCAAGCGTCTGCGCGCAGGACCAGGTCTGATCCTTCGCCACCGTGGCCGTGCACGTGCGTCGTACCATCCCGGAATCGAACGTAGCGGCGGTGATGACGCTGCCCGACGGAGCGCCGCTGCGGCCGAAGAAGACCACCTTGTTGTTGCAGACGATCTCTCCCTGCCCTGGAGAATCGGCGGTCGCGGCCGTGAGCGCGCGATCGCGCTCCACGAGCGAGGAATCGAGAGCGCCGCCGCATGCGGCAGCGAGGCACACGAAGAGGTAGGAATGATCCCGGATGATGGTCATGTCGAACTCCGCTCCCCCCGGCGCAGCCCCTGATGCGGGGATGGCCGTCCCTGGAAGTGGCGGGAGTGTACGCCGCGTACCCCGGGCTCCTACAAGCGAGCACATTCACGCACTGTGCGATCGCGTGACGCCGGTAACGGCGCCGCGCCAGCACAGCGGAATTTCGCTCACGATTCCGCGGTGATGCGCTTCGTACAGCGTTGCCCGTCAGAACGAGGTGGGGACATTCACTTTCTGGATGACGGTGCCGGACTTGTCGATGACCTGCACCTCGATGCTGCGGCGGCCGCGAGGGCCGGAGACGCGGCCCGTGGCAGTGAGTTGGGGATCGGGGGCGATCTGGAACTGCGGGAACGAGTCCAGGGCGGCGCGGAGCTCGGTCGCCACGAGCGATGCAAGCTCCGGTGGCGTTCCGGGACCGGGCTGCAGCGCTTCGACGCCGATCTTGACGGGCAAGGAAGTGAGGGTATCGCCGTCCTCGATGATCCCGCCCGGTTCGCGCTTGACGCGGCCGCTGCAGCCGTTCCGTGACCAGCTGCCGAGAAGGAAGTATCCCTTGCGCGAGTCCTGCTCGGTCACGTCGTCGCGGCCGGACACCTCGAAGAATTCGCCCTTGAACGGCTCGCCGGATTCGAAGGAGCAGGAGGCGGTTCCGTTCGGCAGCGCGTTCACGATCCTTCCCGTCAGCTTGGGAAACCGCAACGCCAGCGAGCGCGCCACCGCCTGCGCTCCGTCCTTCACCTGGGCGGCGTCGAAATCGCCGAGCACCTCGGCCGAGGCCGCCGACTGCGCCGAACCGCCCGCGGACGGCCCCACCAGCTTGTCCGCGAGCTTGCGCGCCAGCTGCTTCGAGCCAGCCTCGATCTGTTCTTCCGTGCCCACCTTCAGCGTCTCCGAGAACGCCACCTGCGCGCTGGTGGAGTCGAGTGCCCGCAGCGACAGCGCGTAGCTGCGCCCCTTGGTCCCCACGCTCCCGAGCACGATGAACCGCGCGCCGACGAGCTGGGCGACCTTGATCTGCACCTCGTCGCTCATGACGCCGGATTGCGCCAGCATCTGCTCCTTCATCACCTTCGCGATCTGCTGCCGCTCGACCACCCGGAACCGGCCGTCCGAGACGAGCTGGTCGGTGAGCGCGTCGTTCACCTCCGACGCCATGTCGGCGTCCGCGTTGCCGCGCGCGGTCACCTCGGCGATGGCGACCGTCGGCGCGCCTTGCGCTTGCGCGAAGGCAACAGCAGGCACTGCGAAGAGCGCGAAGGTAAGGAAATTGCGCATGACCCGTCCCGCGGAAGGCTGGTTTTTCGCTTCCGGGGACACGCTAATCGCCGCGGACGGCCACCGTCCAGAATTGCGACCGGGAATTTGACCCTACCGGGAAGCGAGTGCTACGCCATCGGATCGCGCAACTGGCTCTAGTACCTCGGGGAAACCGACGATGAAGAACCTCGTTCTCGGCCTGCTCAGTGCAGGGCTTCTTTGCGCCTGTGGAAGCGTCGCGGTCCGCGTTCCGGTGATGAGGCCGGCGGAGATCAACATGGCTCCGTACCAGAACGTCGCGGTCGGGGACATGACGGGCGTGGGCAACCGGCCGATGACGGATTCGCTCGAGGAGGCGCTGGTCAACACGAACCGCTTCACCGTGGTCGACCGGCAGCACATCGCGCAACTGATGCGCGAGCTGCAGCTCTCCTCCACCGATCTGGCCGATCCGAGGGCGGCCGCGAAGCTCGGCAAGGTGGTGACGGCCGGGGCGCTGATCTTCGGAGACGTGCAGAACAGCTACCGGGAGCAGCCCAACGAGACGCGCTACCAGGACGACAAGAAGGTCTGGCACGTCTGGTACTCGCTCAAGGGCGAGTCATACGTCCGCGCCACGTTCAAGATCGTCGACGTGGCCACGGGTCGCCTGATCGTCGCCAAGACCTACGAGGAGCGGCGCGACGACACCAACCGCGCACTCGATCGCCGGCCCGAGCCCATCGACCGCATGCCGCTCGAGAACGCGGCGCGGCGCGCCGTGGTGGAGCGGTTCATGAAGGCCATCGTTCCGCACCAGGAATTCATGTACGCCAACTTCCAGAAGGACTCCGACATCCCTCAGCTGGAGGGAGGCATCGGCTGGGCGGAGCGCGGCGACTGGAAGAAGGCGCAGAGCACGTTCAACGACGCGGCGCAGATTGCGGAGAAGAACGTCAAGCTGAAGGCGGGACAGGTCGCGAAGTGCTATTGGAACCTGGGCCTCGCCTATGAGTACGCCGGCGAATACGACAAGGCCGAGGCGATGGTGAACAAGGCTTACTCGCTCTCCAACGAGAAGGACATGCTCGGCGAGATCGACAACATCCACCGGCTCCAGGCCGACGCGAAGAAGCTCGCCGAGCAGACCGCGGCGCCGGAGGCCACCGGTGCGCAGTAGGGTCCTTGCGCTCGCCGTCCTCGCCGCCGCGTGCGGAGGCGAGAAACCGGCGGTGAAGACCAGCTCCTCGCCGAAGCCGCCGGTCTGGCTCGCAAAGGTTCCTGCCTCTGGGGATTCGCTGTACTTCTCGGGAGCGAAGGAGGGCGCGGCCTCGCTCGAAGAGGGCAAGGCGAGCGCGATCGAGTCGGCGCGGAGCCAGGCGGCGCAGTACATCGGCGTGGAGATCAGCGCCGAGCACCACGACGTCATGAGCACCGAGGAGGCGGAAAACAAGGCGAAGGACACGGTGAGGAGCCGCGCCAATGCCATGCTCCGGTCCGCCGAGCTGGCCGACGTCTACTACGAGAGGATCTCGCGCGAGGTGGGTGCGGGGACCGTCGACAGGTACGACGTCTGGGTGCTCCTCAAGCTCCCTCGCGCCGAAGTGGACAAGGAGCGCCAGCGACAGGCGCAGCAGGCCCAGCAAACCGCTGCGGCCGCGGCGGCCCGCTACCGCGAGGGACGCGATCAGGAGAGGCAGGGCGACGTGATCGCCGCGCTCGTCCGCTACCGCGATGCCGTGGCCAAGGCCAGGGAGGTCGCCGGGAATACCCCCACCGGAGATCGCGAGCTCGCCACCGCGGCCGCGCTGCTGCAGAAGGCGCAGGACGCGGCGAACGCGACGCAGAGCAAGGCGCGTAGGGCCATCGTCGTAGCGCCGGATTGGGTAGCCGGAGCGGTGACGCAGGCCCTCTCCAGGCAAGGCTTCACCGCCCAGACGCAGGGCGAGGCCAGCGAAAATACCGCTTTGGCTCAGGCAAAGGCGCAGGGTATGCCGTGGGTGATCGTGGTCCACGCGACTACCACGCCGGGCGGCAGGGTGTTTGCTCAGGTGGCCGCCACCGCCGCTCTGGATGTCCGGGCTTTGGATGCGCGGAGCGGGGCGGTGGTCGCCTCTACGCAGAAGCAGGCCAAAGGGGTGGGCCGGACCCCAGAGGCGGCGCAGCAGGCAGCGGCGAGCGAGGCAGGTCTCGGCGCGGGAAGCGATCTCGCGGCGGCGCTCGTGGCGAAGGAGAACGCGGGACTCTGAACCGGATGCGCGTCGGCAAGGCCGCCGCAAACATGGAGGAACGACAGTGAAGAAGATTCTGGGGTTCGCGATGGTGGCGGCGCTCGCCGCGTGCGGCGGCAGCAAGCCGCCGGAGATGTCGAATCAGGTGCTGCATGCCAACGGCCCGGACTGGGTGAATCGTGGTACGGGCGCGTTCGGCGGTGACAAGGGCAAGGTCTTCTATGGCGTCGGCATCGCCAGTGGAATCCGCAACGCCGCCATGCGCCGCTCGACCTCCGACTCGCGGGGGCGGGCGGAGATCTCGAAGATCCTCGACACCTACGTCTCGGTGCTGAACAAGGACTACATGGCGTCGACCACGGCCGGCGACATGAGCCAGTCGACGGAAGAGCAGCACGTCCAGCAGGCCCTCAAGACCTATTCGCAGATGGAGCTCTCCGGCGTGCAGATCATCGATCACTGGGTGGATACCGACGGCACCGAATACGCTCTCGCTGCGCTGGACATGGACTCCTTCAAGAACAACATGGACAAGATGAAGGAGCTGAATGCCAAGGTGCGCGACACCGTCCGCGCCAATGCCGACAAGGCGTTCGACGAGCTTTCGGCCGAGGAAGCGAAGAGAGTCCGCTAGCCGCTGCCGTCTCTGGGGTGGCTTTGCGGCTATGGCTTGGGGCTGTACTTGCCTGCACCGCCTGCGCGGGTGCGCAGAAGCGCGTCGAGCCGTCTCCGAAGCTGAATCGCTGGGGCAAGCCGTGGAAGGAAGGCGTCGCCGTTCCGACGTGGGTGGAAAAGGTTCCGGAGAGCGGCAACGGCAAGCTGGTCGCGGTCGGGTACGCGCAGGCGAGCTTCTGGCCACAGGACGCCATCAACGCTGCGGCGGATGACGCGCGGGGCAAGCTCGCTCTTGCCCTCGCCTCGCACGTCGAGGTGTTGGGACTGGACCGGGCCACCGCGAGCGCAAACCAGGGCGCCACCATCAGCAAGGAAGCTGCAGACGTCGTGCTGCAGAATTCTCGCATCGAGGCGACCTGGACCGACGAGAACGGCGAGCGCAGCGAGCCCGGCGGCGTCTGGGCGCTGGCGACCCTGGAGGTCGACTCCGTGCGCGGAAAGAGTGCCGCCGAGGCGCAGGTCGGCGGCTCGACGACGGCAAGGAACGGGCCAGCGTGGCTCGATCGGCTTCCCGTCGCGAAGGCGAAGCTGTACGCGACCGGGTACTCCGGGCCCACGTACCATGCGGATGACGCGAAGAAGTATGCGGGCGAAGACGCGATCGACAATCTCGCTGCCTCGCTGCGCGCGCACGTCCAGGCGTACACGCTCCTGGTGGAGAACGGCTCCGGTCTCACCGTCGATCAATTCGCGCAGACCGTCGACGATCCCGACGCCGCATTTCGCGACCTGGTGCGCAAGAACGCGAAGCTGGAGGCGACCTGGATCGACCGCGACGGATCCCGTCCGGGCGATCCGCCTGGCGCCGTCTGGGCGCTCGCCTCCATCGACGTGCAATCCACGAAGGGGTCGGTCAGACCCGTGGAGAACCAGGACCTCGCGCCCGCCCTCGACAGCAGAGGAAACGCGCCGACGGATCCCGCTCGTTGAACGAACCTGTACAGGCCAAAGCTAGAGCTTCTCGTCGAGCTGCGCCGTCTTTCGAAGCTGCGAGAGATAGTGCTCGCGCTCTTTCATCACCGATTCCGCAGTCAGGCGGTTGCGGATCTCCTCCTGGACTTCCGCGAGCGGGCGCGCCGCGAGCTGCCGGCGGTCCTCGACGGTCACGAGGTGATAGCCCCCGCGCGCTCCGACGACGCGGATCAGCCCAGAGGTCTCCCCCGGCTGCAGTGCGAAAGCGGCCTGCTCCAGCTGCGGGAGCATCTGCCCGCGGCGGAAGTACCCCAGATCGCCGCCCTCGCGCGCGGTGGGACCGTCGGACACGTCGCGAGCGACCTTGGCGAAGCTCTCTCCTTCGCGGATCCGGCGCAGGGCCGCATCGGCCTTGGCCCTCGCTGCGCTCTGCTGCGTCGCGCTCGCCCCGTCCGGCGCGGAGATGAAGATGTCGCGGGCGCGCACTTCGTATTCCGCGTTCCGGTTCATCGTGGCATAGGCCGCCTGCACTTCCTCGTCGCTCACGCGGCGTGGCTTCACCTTGTACTGGAGGAGCCGCACCGTGAGCTGCTGGCGCTTGAGCGACTCGCGCACCGTCTCGAGGCTGAGCCCCTGCTGCGCGAGCGCCTGGCGGAACTGGGACATGTCGAGGCGGTTCTCTTTCGCGAGCTGTTCCACGAGGCGCTGAAGCTCGTCCTCGGTCACGTCGATGCCCAGCGCGCTCGCTTCGCTCGCCACGAGCTGCTCGTCGATCAGCTGCCCCAGGGCATGCTTGAGGATGTCCTTGCGCTGCGCCGCTCCGGCCGGACCGGAAGGGACGCGCGCCAGTTCGGGTGCGACGCGTTCCTCCACTTCGGAAAGCGTGATGGGCAGGCCATTCACCACGGCCGCAATCCGGTCCTTGATCTCGGCAAGCGCCGCAAGCGGCAGGAGAGTCAGCACCAACGAGAAACGCAGCATGGGGCGGACCATAATCGATCCATTCTTCAGATCAAGAAGGGAAGACTTAGCGCACCAGGGCGAGGGCGGATTCGTCGATCTTGACCTGGGCCGCCGAGCGGAGCTGCTGCAGAAGCTGGCGCTCGGCCTGGACGCGCTTCTCCGCCGTGGTGCGCCGCCCGGCTTCCGTCTTCACGTCCTCGAACTTGCGCGTCCGCGGCGCGCGCCGTCCGACCACCTTGAACACGTGGTACCCGTACGGCGAGGCGACCACGCCTGAGAGTTTGTTTGTACCGAGCGAGAAGCAGGTGTCGTCGAAGACCTTCGGCATCGTGCCTTTCGAGAACCAGCCGAGGTCGCCGCCGGTGCGCGCGTCGGGAGAGGTGCCCGCCTGGCGTGCGACCTTGTCGAAGGCGGCTCCTCCGCGGAGCTGATCGAGGACGCTCTTGGCCTCCTCGGGCGTGCGCACCGCGATCTGCAAGCAGTGGACTGCCTCCGGGTCCTCGAACTGCGCGATGTGCGTGTCGTAGTACGCCCGCGTTTCCGTCGGCGAGGCGCGTTCCGCGCGGGTCTGCTCCGCCACGTATTTCTCCGCCAGCAGGCGCTCGCGGGTATCGTCGGAGAGCTGCTCCGGGTTCAGCCCCGCCTTCGCGAGCTGCTCGCCCCAGGCCGCCCCCCCTTGGCGGGTATCGTCCGCGAGCGCGTCGGTGGCGCGCTGGACCTCCGCCTCGGTGACCGCGAACCCCGCTGCCTTCGCCCGCTGGAGGATGATGGTCCGATCGACCAGCGCATCGAGGAGCGCGCGGGCCAGCCGGGGCACGTCCTGCGGCGCGACCTTTGCCTGGCTCTCCTCGGAGCCGCGGCGCATGCGGTCCAGCTCGGCCTGGACGCGGGTCACCGCGATGGGGGCGCCATTCACCACTGCGGCAGCGCGCGGCGGCGGCGGAGCATTCGGTCTCGAGCGCTTGCATCCGGCGACGGAGAGGACGAGCCCGAGCGCGACCAGCGCGAACGGGATCGCCCTCTTCATGCCCCGACTCACGCGGCTACTTCCCGCCGATGTTCGACGTCGCCGTCGAAGGCGACTTCTGCCCCGCTGGCGGCGCAGCCGGCGCGATCGCCTGGGGCACCGGATGGCCGCCGGAGATGCTCGCCGGACCCGCAGGCGGCGGCTGTGCAGCGGCGTCCACCTGGATCTTGTCCAGCTCCTGGTCGTAGATGGCGACCTTGGTGCGCTCGCGCAGGCCCTTCACCCATTCGTCGTAGTCGCGGCTGCGCCGTTCCCGCGCCATCCGCTGCCGGATCGGTTCCTTGCTCTCCTCGAAGGTGCGGTTCACCGCCACCGTCTTCACCTGCAGCTTCACCAGCTCCACGCCGGCGGACGTATCGACGGGTCCGGACTTGTCGCCGGGGTTCTTCAGCTCGAACGCCGCGTGGGCGAGCTCGGAGTTGTAGGCCTTGGCGAGCTCGTCCCGGGAGAGGAAGCGGAGATCTCCGCCCATCGGCGCCGAGAGGGCATCCTTGCTCTCCTTCATCGCGGCGCTCTGGAACGCGTTCACTTCACCCTTCTTCTCGCGGGCGTCGATGTCCTTGAGCAGCGCGGCGCCCTTCTTGCGCGCATCGGCCCGCTCTTTCGCGTCCTTTGCCGGCAGGAGGATGTGGAAGACGCGCGCCCGCTCCGGCTTCACGAAGTCGTCGAGGTGCGCCTCGTAGAATTTCTTCAGCTCCTCATCGCCAATGTCGGTGCCGGAGAGCTTCGCATCGAGCTGGTGCTTGATCAGCTCCTGGATCATCGCCCGCTTCATCTGGTCGCGGACGGCCGGACTCTTGTCGTAGCCTTGCCGGACCGCCTCCTGGGCGAGCAGCTCGTTGCGGACCAGGTTCTCGAGGAACTCCTTCTTCCGCTCGACCGTGCTGTAGCGCGCGCGAAGGAAGGGGCTGGTTTCGTTCAGCCGCTGCCGGACTTCCTCGGCAGTGATCTTTTCGTCTCCGACCTCGGCCACGACAGGTCCGGATTTCTCGCTCTTCTTGCAGGCGACGAGGGCGAGCGTGGCGCAGAGGACGCTGGCAAAGCGGGTGTTCATGCGGCGGATCCTTCGGTCAGGGGGCCAGGAGATACCAGAGCGAACACGCTGGGGGAAGGCTTTACTCCCCGAGGCGCGCGGGCTCGCGCGGCGCTACGGGACAGCCGGCGCAGACCTCGCGCCGGGCTAGTCCGAGACCTGTGCGCAGGCGCGCAGCTCCCGGACGAGCTGCCGAGCGCTCTCCAGTGGCGAAGACACGCCATTGATGGTGGCGACCAGCTCCATCCCGGGTGTGAGGCGATATCGCCCCTTTCCCTTCGCCACGAGCTGAGCCAGGGAGGCGGGATCGAGAGCGGCGTCCGGCCCGAGCTGCACGACCAGACGGTCCGGACCGCTCTTCAGGCCGCGCATCCGCAGCGCGCGCAGCTCGTTCTTGAGCGACATCACCTCGACCAGCGCATCGACTTCCGCCGGGGGGTCGCCGCACTGGTCACGCATCTCTCCCTTGGCGTCGTAGAGCGCCTCCTCGGTGCTGGCGGACGCGAGCCGCTTGTAGAAGAAGAGCCGTTGCTGCACGTCCGGGACGTAGTCCTCGGGGATCAGCGCCGGGATGGGCAGCTCGACGTCCGGCTCGAACTCCTGCCGCACTTCCTCGCCCCTGATCTGCGCTACGGCTTCCTCCATGAGCTGCGTGTACAGATCGAATCCGACCGAGGCGATGTTGCCGCTCTGGTCAGGACCGAGGAGATTGCCGGCGCCGCGGATTTCCAGGTCGTGGGATGCGATCTGGAATCCGGCGCCCAGCTCGGTGAACTGCTGCAGGACCTGGAGGCGTTTCTGCGCTTCGCGGGTGATCTTCCGGCGCGCCGGGATCAACAGATAGGCATAGGCCCGCTCGCGGCTGCGGCCGACGCGGCCGCGGATCTGGTACAGCTGCGAGAGTCCGAAGTGGTCGGCGCGGTCGACGAGGATGGTGTTGGCGGAGGGAATATCGAGGCCGCTCTCGATGATGGCGGTGCAGAGCAGCACGTCGTGCTTCCTGTCGATGAACTCCGTCATCACCCTTTCCAGCTTGCCTTCGGCCATCTGGCCATGCGCCACGGCGATCTTCGCCTGGGGAACGAGCCGGGTCAGGTAGTCCAACACGCCAGAGATGGTCTCGATGCGGTTGTGGACAAAGAAGACCTGGCCGCCGCGGGCCAGCTCGCGCTCGATGGCCTCCTTGATGGTCGCTCCGTCGAATTTGGAGACGAAGGTGCGGATGGCGCGGCGGTCCACGGGTGGGGTCCCGATGATCGAGAGATCCCGCACGCCCATCATCGACATGTGCAGCGTGCGCGGGATCGGAGTGGCGGTGAGGGTGAGCACGTCGACGAGCTTGCGCAGCTTCTTCAGCTGCTCCTTGTGCTTCACGCCGAAGCGCTGCTCCTCGTCCACCACGACCAGCCCGAGGTCCTTGAACGAGACGTCCGCGGAGAGCAGGCGGTGCGTGCCGATCAGCACGTCCACCTTCCCTTCGCGCGCGCGGGCGAGGGCTCCGCGAATCTGCTTCTCGTCGCGCAGACGCGAGATCATCTCCACCATGACCGGATAGTCCGCGAACCTCCTGGAGAAGGTCCGGAAGTGCTGCGCGGCAAGCACCGTGGTCGGAACCAGCACTGCCACCTGCTTCTTGTCCTCGACGGCCTTGAACGCGGCGCGCAACGCCACCTCGGTCTTGCCGTACCCGACATCGCCGCAGACCAGCCGGTCCATCGGCTTCTTCTGCTGCATGTCCGCGAGCACCTCGTAGATGGCGCGCTCCTGGTCGGGAGTCTCCTCGAACTCGAAGTCCGCCTCGAATTGCCGGTACATCGAGTCGGGCGGCGAATAGGCGTAACCCTGGTGCGCAGCCCGGGCCGCGTAGATGTCGAGCAGCTCCGCCGCCATCCGGAGCAGCTCTTCCTTGACCCTCGCCTTTCGTTTCTGGAAGGTCTGGCTCTTGAGCGAGTCGAGCCTGACCTTCTCGGGATCGCCGCCGGCGTACTTCTGGATTTGCCGCAGGCGGCCGACCGGAAGGTACAGCTTGTCCTTGCCTGCGAACTGCAGAAGGATGAAGTCGGCCGCAAACCCGCGCACGTTCAGGCGGGTGAGTCCGTCGTAGCGTGCGATCCCGTGGTCGACGTGCACCACCAGGTCGCCTTCCTTGAGGTCGCGGAAGTCCGCACCCTCGGGGCCAAACGTCCGCGGCTTGCGCGGCGCGCGGCGTACCTCGGCGCGGGGACCGAAGATGTCCTCGTCCGAGTAGAGGGCGAACCGTTCGTGGGAATCGACGAAGCCGGCGCTGATCTCGCCGACCACCAGGTGGGCGTGGATGTGCGGCGAGAAGGCCGCCTGTTGCAGCGGCACGATCTGCGCCATGAGATTGCGGTCGAGGAAAAGCCTTCGCGTCCGCTCCGCCTGCGCCGACGAGTGGCAGGCAACGATGGCCGTCGCGCCCCGTTCGCGGAGAGACTCCAGCCTGCGCACCAGCGGCGTCAGCGCCCCGTCCTCGCCATGATGGCTCTGGATCTCGGCGCGCAGCTCGCGGGTGGGCTGCAGCTCGAAGTCGATCTCGGCAGTTCCCACCGCGGCGTCCGTGCCGACGGCGAGGCCCGACAGCTCGAGCAGCGGCGACGCCTCCACGGTCGGGCGCAGATCGCGCTCGTGCACGAAGTGCTGGTCCGGGGGCAGCGCGAGCTCGCCTTTCCTGCGGGCTCCGGTGAAGGCGTCCTCCAATGCTCTCCAGAGATCTCCCCACTGGCGCTCGAGCTCCAGCGGATCGTCCAGGATCCAGATCGCGTCTTTGGGCAGGTACTCGGTGAGCGGCGAGAGGCCCCCCGGGTAGAACCCCGGAAGGATCGCCGTCAGACCTGCGGCAAAGAGCTCGTCGTCCTGCGAGAGATTGGAGAGATCGTCGATGAGCTCGCGAAGCTGCCGGGAGGGAGTCTCGACCGCGTCGGCGGCTGCGCGCACAGTGGCGACGGCGGCGCGACGCCCTTCCTCGTCCAGCACGATCTCGCGCGCCGGGCAGAGCGAGATCTCCTTCAGGTCGCCGGAGGTGCGCTGCGTCTGCGGATCGAACGAGCGGATCTTCTCCACCAGGTCGCCGAAGAACTCGAGCCGAGCCGGCTGGGCGTCCAGGGGAGACCAGACGTCGAACACGCCGCCGCGGATGGCGAAGGTGCCGGGATCGTCCACCAGCGGGACGCGGGCGTAGCCGGCCGCGGTGAGCTTGCGGGCCAGCTCGTCGCGGTCGTGCTCCATCTCCAGCGAGATCTGCAGGCTCCGCCGATCCAGGGCGGCGCGGGGAAGCACACGGCGCCCGACGGACTTGATCGAGCAGACCACGATCGGTTGCTCGCCGAGGTGCAAGCGGAAGAGGGCCGCGAGACGTTGCTGCGCGACGAACCGGTCCGGGGTGAGCCCTTCGTAAGGCAGCACTTCGTCGCCCGGGATGCGCACCACGGCGCGGTCGCGGGCGAAGAACCGCAGGTCGCGCTCCAGCGCCTCCGCCGCCTCCTCGTCGGGCTCCACGCAGACGAGCGGCCGCTTCGAGTCCTCCGCCAGCCGGATCAGCGCGTATCCGCGGGCGGCGCCGAAAAGGCCGCGCGCCTGGACCTTGCGCGCGCCTTCGCGGAAGGCAGCGAGGAGCTCGGCGAGCGCAGTCGGGCTCCCTTTGGGGCGCGGGGCGAAGTGCGAGGCTGCGGACGGAGTCGATTCCAAAGCACACGACCGCCTCCGCGCGAAGGCGCGGGACGGAGCGCAAGGTTTAAGAGGACTGGCGCTTCAGATCAACCGCCAAGCACGCTCAGCGCGCCAAGGTTTTATTTTCTCAAGTGGTCGAATCCGGAGCGGCGTGGAAGCGGGCGAGGTGAGCCCAGCTCGGTGAGCTGGATGCCTCGACCGCGCACGATGCGGCCGACTTCGACGAGCCTCAATTTCTTCCGAAGGGCCGGCAGTTTCCGCTTCGGGACGGTCAGAAGCAGCGCGTAGTCTTCGCCGCCGCCCAGTGCCAGCTCCATGCCGTCGGGAAGACGGCGAGCCGCCTTTCCCAGCGGAAGCGAGCTGCATTCGACGACCGCGCCAACGCTGCTCTCGGCGCAGATGTGCCCGAGATCCTGGAGAAAGCCGTCGCTGACGTCGATGGCGGCGGATGCAAACGGCGCCACCAGCAAACCTTCGCGGACCCGCGGAACCGGACGGCGCTGCGCGCGCGCCGCGACCGGGGACGGATAGGAGCGCAGGCCGGCGGCGGCGTCGCCAAGCGACCCGATGACCACCAGCGCGTCACCGGGACGCGCACCGGCGCGCGACAGAGGGCGGCGAGCCTCGCCGAGCGCCGTGATGGTCACCGACCATTCCGCGGCGGAGGTGACGTTGCCGCCGATCAGCGCGCAACGCGATTTGCGCGCCAACGACGACATCCCGCGGGAGATCCTCTGCGCGATCTGCACCACGCGGCTGCTCGCGGGGATGCCCAGCGCGCACAGGAACCACCGCGGCCGCGCGCCCGCGGCGGCCAGGTCGGACAGGTTGACGGCCAGGGCCTTCCACCCGACGTCTTCCGGCGAGAATCGGCGGAGATCGAAATGGACGCCCTCGATGACCGCGTCCGTGGTCGCGACCAGCTGCATGCCGGGAGCGACGGATACCGCCGCGCAGTCGCTTCCCGGGCCGAGGCGAACGCGGTGTCCACGCGGAAATGGCTTCAGGAATGCGGCGATGAGGTCGAATTCCGAGCTCAATTGCGCGGCATCTCGAGCGCGCTTCCCGGAGGTTCGATGGGCACGATCAGCGTGAACGTCGACCCCTTGCCGAGCTCGCTCTTCAACGACACTTCGCCGCCGTGTGCTTCGATGTAGCTGCGGACGATCGAGAGCCCCAGGCCCGCTCCCCCGTACTCGCGCGACGCCGACGAATCCGCCTGGAAAAACGTCTCGAACACCTTGGGCTGCATCTCCGGCGCAATCCCGATGCCGTTGTCCGTGACCACGATCTGGAAGTAGCCGGAGCTGCCGAAGGGCCCCGCCTGGGTGGGCGGCCGCTCCGCGGGACCGGCCTGGATGAGGATCTGGCCGCCTGCCGGCGTGAACTTGACCGAGTTCGAGAGCAGGTTCACGACGCACTGCCGGATCTTGTCGCCGTCGACGGTGATCGTCTTCACCGTGCGCGAGACCTCGGACTTGAGCTGCAGGTTCTTCTTCAGGCTCTGCGGAAGCACGCTCTCCATCGCGCTCTGCACGATCTCGTCGAGGCTGGTCTGCTTGCGCACGAGTTGCACGCCGCGGGCCTCGATGCGGGAGAGGTCGAGGATGGAGGAGATGAGCCGAAGGAGCGACTCGCCCTTCTCCAGGATCGTCTTCAGATAGTCCTTCTGCTCGTCGTTCAGATCGCCGGCAAGTCCGGCCAGAAGCATCTCGCTGTAGCCGATCACCGAGGTGAGCGGCGTGCGTAGCTCGTGGGAAACGGTGGCGAGGAAGTTGGACTTCAGCCGCGAGAGCTCCTGCAGGCGCTCGAGCGCGTCGGAGAGCTTCTTGTTCTTCTCCTGCACCTCCCGGTAGCTCTCGGTGACGCTCTCGATGTGAAGCTGGCTGGAGATCATCGCCTTGTGCGAGGTGAAGACGAGCACGTCGACCAGCTTGGCGAAGTGCTCGAGGATGCGGCGGACGGTGGTCTCCGGCGCCCTGCGGATCCGGTCGATCAGCTCCTTCGCCTTCTTCAGGTCGAACTCGCCCTGCAGCGCTTGCAGCTCGGCGCCCAGGTCGCCCACCTCCTCGGGCATGAAGGGACCGAAGATGATGCGACCGAGTATGTCGCCCTCGTAGAGGATGGGCATCATCAGATACCGCAGACCGCTGAAGCAGTTGCGGACCGCGAGCGCCGGCTGGGCGTTGGGCGCTTCCAGCGGCCGCACCTTGATGTGCGTCACCGTCTCGGTGCACAGCCGGCGGCCGTTGGGGCCGGTGAACATGTAGGCGCAGAAGTCGCCGGAGGCGACCTTCATGTCCACGAGCTTCGTGCCGTTGGCGTCGAAGACCTTCAGGCCGACCTTGTAGAGGTCCACGAACGTGCGACAGACGTTGGTGAAGCTGGTCAGATCGAGCAACTCGCCCAACACGAGCTGCTTGTGGATGACGCTCTCGGCCACCTCTCAGGCTCCGTCCGTTCCTGTCTTCCCGGAGGGCGGATCGACCAGACAGCGACGGACTTCCTCGACGAACGCGCGCCGATCGAGCCCGATCTTCTGCGAGAGCATGTAGACCTTGTCGACGTGCTCGAAGGTGAGGTCGACGAGGCCCAGGAACGTCTCCAACACTCCCTCGCCGCGCACCGCCACCGCCTCGAACACGGGCTGCTTGTTCTCGCGGCGCATCTTCTCGATGGCCTCGTCGGTGGAGGCGTCGCCCAGGTCCTTCTTGTTCCACTGGACCACGTTCGGCATCGACTCGATCTCGAGGCCGTTCGCCTTCAGGTTCTCCACCATGTTCAGCCAGTACTTGTAGTTCTCCTGCCGCTTGGAGGGCTGGCTGTCGGCGATGAAGGCGATGGCATCGGCGCCCTGCAGGACGATCCGCCGCGTCGAGTTGTGCATCACCTGGCCTGGAACGGTGAAGAGCTTCAGCTTCACCTTCAGGGTGCCGGCGGTGAACACCAGGGGCAGCGTGTCGAAGAACAGGGTCCGGTCGTCGGCCGTGTCCAACGTCATCAGATGCCCCCGTAGCTGCGGCTGGATGCGCTGGTAGAGAGCGCGGAGGTTGGTCGTCTTCCCGGAGAGGCCGGGGCCGTAGTAGACGATCTTGAGCGTCAGCTCGCGTTGGCCCGTGTTGAACTGCACGCTGCGGTCACCCGTCCCGACACGCCTGCCCGATGGGCCTTCGCGCGGTCCCCGGCCTTCGCCCGCCATCACTGCGGGTGAAGAGTTCAGTACCGGGTAGTTTCTCCTGAACACACGATGCCGCCAAGAGTCTTTCCGGCCGCCTCCGGACGGCGGGGTAAGCGCAGCTACGCTCCTGTCGCACCTTTACAGGGTTCGCCGGTCCAGAAGTCCGCCGCTTCCGCAGGGCTGCGCAGGATGCGGCAGCGGGGCAGCGATTCGATGAATACCCGCCCGTACCCTTTTCGGCTCATGCGCGCGTCGAGGACGGCGACGATGCCGCGGTCGCTCGAGCTGCGTATGAGCCTGCCGAATCCCTGTTTCAGCGCCAGCGCCGCCTGGGGTAGCTGGTAGCCGTAGAACGCGTCTTGCCCTTCCGCGCGGAGGCGCTCGATGCGCGCGGCGACGATCGGTTCGCCCGGGGAGGCGAACGGCAGCTTGTCGATCACCACCAGGCTCAGCGCCTCGCCGGAAACGTCGACGCCCTCCCAGAAGCTCTGGGAAGCGAAGAGCACGCTCGGCCGATCGCGGAAGCGCTTGAGCAGCTGCGCCTTGGGCGCCTCGCCCTGTAGCAGCACCTGCCAGGGCAGCTCGGCGGCGAGGAGCGCGTGCACCGCGCGCATGTTGCGCAGCGAGGTGAAGAGCACGAAGGCGCGTCCGGACGTGATCGGTAACAGCTCGCGCAGCTCGCCGGCGACGGCTTCCGGGAAGGCCGAATCCTGTGGGTCGGGCATGTCGCGAGGCAGGTAGAGGGCGGCGTTCGAGGCGTAGTCGAACGGCGAGGCCAGGACGTGCGACTCGAGCGGAAAGAGGGGGCCGGAGTCGTCCGAGAGGCCGATGCGCTGCGCGAAGTATTCGAGGTGGCCGGCGACCGCAAGGGTTGCGCTGGTGAAGACCACCGGCCCGATGCGGTCATACAGCTTGTCCTGGAGCAGGCCTTTGACGTCGATCGGCGAGGCGTGGAGGAAGAGGTGCCCGGCGCGCGACTCGGCCCAGTGGATCAGATCGGGGCGGCGCTCGGTCTCCGAGAAGAGCTCGAGGTCGGCGCCGAGCGCAAGGCAGCGGCGCTCGATCAGCGCGAGCTCCTCGTCTCCGCTGCCCGACACGGCGGCGCCGAGGGCGCGAACCAGCTCCGCGAGCCTGGTCCGCTCGGCCTCTGCGGGTTGGAGCGCGCCGCGCAAGAGCGGCCAGCGCCCTTCCTGCGACGACTCGAGCGCCACGTCGAAGAACTCGCGCCCTTCCCGCATCAGGCGCGCCGCCAGCCCCGCGGCCTCTACCCGCGAGGAATGGGCCGCGAGGCTCTTCAGGGCATCGCGGCCGAGCTCGCCGACGCGGAAGCTGGAGAGCTGCGCGCCGAAGTGCTCGGTCGCGACCTCCTCGACCGCGTGGGCCTCGTCGAACACGACGGCGTCGTAACGCGGAAGCACCGCCGCTCCGGCGTCTCCCGCCGAGGAGGTGCGCAGGGCCAGATCGGCGAAGAAGAGATGATGGTTGACGACCACTACGTCGGCGTCCGCTGCCTCTCGCCGCACGCGAAAGACGAAGCAGCGATCGTAGTGCTCGCACTTCGTTCCGATGCATTGGTCCGCGCTGGCAGAGAGATCGCGCCAGGAAGCGAGGTTCTCCGGCAGGTCGCTCAGCTCGGCGCGGTCGCCCGTCTGCGTCGTCTCCGCCCAGGCCGCGATGCCGTCGAAAACCGCCGCTTCCTCCCGCACCGCAAAGGTCGGATTGCGCAGGAAGCGATCGAAGCGGAGCAGGCAGAGGTAGTTCTGGCGGCCTTTCAGGAAGGCGACCTTCGCGTCGACCCCGAGGGCGCGCAGCAGGGGAACGTCCTTGTCCGCGAGCTGCTCCTGCAGCGTCTTCGTGGCCGTGGAGACCACCACCTTGAGGCCGCTGCGGGCCGCCGGAAGCAGGTACGCGAGCGTCTTGCCGGTGCCCGTGCCCGCCTCGACCAGAAGCGCCCTGCCGTGCGCGAGCGCGTCCTCCACCCGCGCCGCCATCGCCAGCTGCGGGGGGCGCGGCTCGTAACCGGGCAGCACCCGGGAGAGCGCGCCGCCCGGCCCGAGCACCTCGCGCAAGGAATCGGACATGCGACCGTTCTACCGCGCGAGCAGGGCCAGCGGCACGGGTGAAAACGAGAGCGCGAACAGCAGAAGACTCGCGCCGACCCACGCCCGGCGGACGCCGTCGATCCGCTCCTCGGGTTCGGCGAGGCGCGGGTGCATGCCGAGGCCCAGGCCCATCAAAAGGCCCCAGAGGATCCAGCCGGGAAACGCGGTGAACACGCCGAGCGCGAGCAGCACCGCCGAGAGCGGCGGCCCGAACAGGCTGTGCAACCTGGGCGAGGCGCCGAAGAGCACGTGGCCGCCGTCGAGCTGCCCGAGCGGCAGCAGGTTCAGCGCCGTGAGCAAAAAGCCGAACCAGCCGGCCACCGCGATGGGGTGGAGCGCGAGCGTCTGGCCTTCCGGCAGTGTGCCGACGACGAGCTGCTGCACCAGCGACATGCCCAGCGGGTAGCCGAGATCGAAGGCTTCCCGCGGGGACGGCCAGGTTCCCTGCTGGAACCACTGAAGGAACGCCTCGAAGAGGGTCCAGCGCGGCGTCTCCGGCTCCACCGGCACGACCGTCGACCAGCGCAGTCCGAGCACCAGCACCGGGATGGTGGCGACGAAGCCGGCGATCGGCCCTGACGCGCCGATGTCGATCAGAGCCCGCCGGGTACGCGGCAGCGACCGCAGGCGAATCACGGCTCCCAGCGTTCCGATCACCGAGAGCAGCGGCGCCGGAATGAAGAATGGCCAGGTCGCATCGACGCCGTGCTTTCTGGCGAGGAAGAAGTGCCCCATCTCGTGCGCGAGCATGATGAAGAGCAGCGCGAGCGCGAACCCCAGGCCGTGGCGCAACATCTCGGCGCGCGACGGTTCGGGCATCTGGGTGTCCTTGAGCGCGCTACCCGCGAGGAACGCGGAGGCAAACGTCAAGAGGAACAGGAAGATGTTGAGCAGCGGCGGCCGGAGCGCGCCCAGGGTACCTGGGCCGGGGGGCGGCGGTGGAAGCAGCGTCTCTTCAGCGCCGGGGACCGGTTCCACCTGACAGCCATTCCCACGCTTCGCGGAGCAGATCCAGCCCGAATCTCCGCTTGCCCTGCAGCCGGCGCGAAAGTGCACGGTGTGCGCGGGCTTCGGCGCGGCGTCCAAGCAGCGAGAGGGAATTGGACAGGTTGTCGTGGAGGTCGGCAGTGTGGACGCCGTGCGACAGCGCCGCCTCCCAGTTGCGCACCGCATCCTCCAGCCGGCCGCATTCCGCCAGCGCGACGCCGAGGCCCTGGAGCGCGTCCGTGTCTTCGGGCCGCTCTCGAATCGCCTTTTCGAACCAGCCGATCGCCTCCGCGTGGCGCTTCTGTCGCACCAGCGCCGTCCCCATGCGCTCGAACGCCGGCGCCCACTGCGATTGCAGCTTCAGCGCGGCGGCGATGCGGCCTTCGGCCGCCACGGCGTCGCCCTGTGCCAGATCGATCTCGGCGAGCGCGAGGTGGGCCTTGAAGGCGGAAGCATCGATGGCCAGCAGCTTCTCGCATGCCTCGCGCGCCGCGGTCAGCGGGCCTTGGCCGCCGAGTGCGAAGTCGAGCGCGAGGGCCAGCAAGCGCTCCTGCGCGTCGGCGAAGCGAGGGTCGCGGCGCATTGCCTCCAGATACGGCTCGAAGCTGCGGCGCGGGTCGGGCACGCGCACCCCCATCTCGTGGGCCGCGCTCATGTCGCGTCCGCGCAGATAAGCAAGGTACGCTTCCACGTCGCGCGTCGGCCAGGCGAGATTCGGCGGCTCCTCCCCGACGGCCCGGGCGATCTCCACCGCCGCCTCGTCGAGCGCGGAGAACAGCTCGCTGCGGGGCCTGAGGACCACGTGATCGAGCGCCAGCTGTTTCTGCGGCGAGTCCACCAGCAGGATACGGATGCGCACGCGGTCGGTCAGCTCGGCGCAGCCGTGCAGCACGAACTCGGTGCCTTCGGGCAGGCCGATGTGGCAGGCCTCCTCCAGCGTCCACGGTTGCGACGCCACGACCCAGCCATGACCGCGCACGCCGTCCTCGCCCTCGAGGGGACCGTCGGCGGTGAGCTGCGCGAGGTTCGCGTTCAGTCGGGGCGGCTCGGTGAGGCGCTCCGCCAGCGTCCTCGCCAGCGAGCGGGCGTAGACACCCTGCGCGGCATCGAGCATCCGCCCGCTGCCGTCGAGCGGCACGGTGAACGGAAAGACCATCATCTGCTTGGCCACGCGCACCCCCGCGCAGGCACAAGTCTAGTGCCGGGGACCGGGCGCGGCCTGTGCGCAAGCGCACAGATTTGAACAGGCAAAAGCGTAGTCGCAAAGCCGCCTTCGGCGGCCGCGACTAAGCCGCCTTCGGCGGCTGCGACTAGCGTCTGGCAACGGGCGCGGCCGGCGGCACCGGCGGCGGGCCCTCGGGGTCGAACTCGACGATGCTGCCGCGGTTGATCCACAGCCAGAAGAACGGCTTCTGGGCCTCGCGGTCCCTTCCGAAGACAGTGTCCCCGGAAGCGCCCTCAAAGGGCTTGCCCATGCCGGCGAACATCGCCCTCAGCTCGTCGCGCGACTGCGGGCGCCGCTCCTCGATCGTCCGCTTGAGGATGCCGGCGGCGTCGAAGGCGTGCGCCTCGAGGAAGCCGGGCGCGCGCTTGTACGCGCTGCCGAAGTCGTCGACGAACTTCTTCGTCGCCGGGCGCTCGGAATTCGCGAAGAAGACGTCGACGAAGATGCTGCACTGCACGTAGCGGGCGACGCCGGAGCGCTCGTCGACCAGGTCGGGCGAATCCCAGAGGCTCGTCCCGAGGAGCTGCACGGTGCGCAGCTGCTCGTTCTTGGTCGTCCGCTTCACCACCTCGAGCTCGCGCGTATCGCAGCCGGTGGTGATCACGTCCTCGGCGGCGATGGAGGGAGCGATCAGGCGGACCGTGCGCGCCGCGTCGGGAATGAAGATCGCGTCGAAGTCGACGATGGGCGCCTGCTGGTTGCGGAGCTGGCTCAGCGCCTTGCGGCGGCGGTATGGATCCTTGATCTCCCGGGTGATCTTTTCCGCCTCCTGCGAGAACTGCTGGCGCTCCTCGAGGTCCGCCGGGGAGCGGCCGACCATCCGTTGCACGAACGGCTTGAAGGTGGTGGTGCGCAGCGGATAGTGCTCGAACGCGCGCACTTCGCTGCCTCCGGCGTCCACGGCGTCCCAGAAGTAGTGCGCCATCTCGTCGCCGTAGGCGGAGTCGGGTTGCAGGATTCCGAAGCTCTTCGCGTTGAGCTTTTTCTGCGCGTACTCGGCCACCGCCTTGGCCTGCGCATAGGAAGTGGGCATGTCGCGGAAGATGTACTCGCCGAGCGCCGTGAGCCCGTCGGCGCGGGAGAGCGAGATCATCGGAATGCCGAGCTGCTGAGCGCGCGTCGCCGCGGCCAGCCCTTCGGCGATGCCGAGGGGCCCGAGGATGGCGATGACCCCGCGCTGGGCAAGCTGCTCGATCGCCTCGGCCGCGGCGTCCGGCTCGCCCTTCGTGTCGACGATCTCCACCTGCACCTTGCCGCGGCCCTGCAGGTCGAGGGTGAGGGCGATCCCGTTGAGCGCCTGATCCGCGAATCCCTTCAGGTCTCCCGTCAGCGGCAGGACGATGCCGATGAGATTGGGGCGCACTCCGCTCCCTTGCGCGGCCTGCTGCACTGCGCGGGCGCCGTCCGCGTACGCGCCCTGCGACTGCGAGGCGAGCACGTCGCGCGCCAGGTCTGAGGCGTGGGCGCGATCGCCCATGTGAAGCTGGATGCGCGCCAGCTTGAGAGCGGCGGCGGGCCAGGCGGGAGATCCGCGATCCAGATCGGCGACGAACCTGGCGACGTCCTGCGCGGGGGCCGCCTCGAGGGCATGCTCGTAGTCCTTGCGCCGCGTCTCGCGTTCCGCCGGCGGCGCTGTCTCGAAGACGCGCGCCGACCAGCGCATCGCCTCTCCCCATTGGCCGTTGCGCGCGTACGACTCGGCGAGAGCGGCCGCCGCCTGGTTCTTTTCCCTGTCGCTCATCTGCGAGGTGTCGATCGGCGGCAGAGGCGGTGCGGGTTGCCCCAGCTTCGTCTGGACGGAGGCCAGCTCGACCACGGCCGGGTTCCGGAACGGCGAAGAAGGGCGCTGGTCGAGGAACTCCTGCAGCGCCGCCTGTGCCTCCTGCAGCTTGCCCGCTTTGGACAGCGACTGGCCGCGGCGGAAGACCGCTTCGTCGAGCAGCTCGCTGTCGCGGTAGCGCTGCGCGAAGGCGCCGAACTGCTGCGCCGCAGCGTCATAGCGGCCCTGGTCATAGGAGGCCTTCGCGACGTTGAATTCGGCCCGGGCAGCCTCCTCGTACGGCACGTCCTGCCCGTTGATCCTGACCGTGCGCGCGGGAGCGCAGGCGAAGAGGAACAGCAACAGGACCGCGGTCATCCTCTGCATGGCGAGCTGCCTTGTACCGCGTTCCTTTGTCATCCGCTGCTTCACAATTCCTGGACGTAGGCGCCCTTCGGCGGCGCGAAGTGGAAGAGCGAGTCGGACAGGCCTTGATCGATCTTCGCGTCGGTGAACACGATCTGGTTGATGTCGCCCTGGGGATTCGTCACCACGCTGGCGAGGACCTGACCGTCCCTGGCGACGACGAAGAGCAGCTTCTCGATGCCCGGCATCGCCTTGATCGGCGTCAGCTCCAGCGCGTCGCCCTTCGGAAGGCCGTCCGGAGCCGGCACGGCGCGCGGCGAGAAGTCCTTGAGGAGGTTCCCTTTGCCCCACAGGAACGTAAAGGCGCTGCTCAGCTGCTCCCCGCCGAAATCGCGCTTCACCTGCACCTCCTGCTCGTCGGGCCGCCAGATCCACAGCGTGCGGTCCTCGATGTAGAGCGTGCGGCGGTCCGGCTTCGCGTAATCCCAGCGGACCCTGCCGGGCTTCTTCACCTGCACCACGCCTTCCGATTCTTCGACCCGGCCGATGGCGACGTACGTGTAGTGCTGCCGGAAGCCGGCGGAGAAGTCCTTGGTCTGCGCGTAGAAGGCCTGCACGCGGCGGGCGATGGCGCGGCCGGGATCCTTCGCGGGGACGGCGAGGAGGAGAGCGGCGACGAGGGCGGTCATGGAAGTTGGACTCGTGTCAGCGGCCGGCCTTCATCCGGCGGGCGAGCCTGGCGGCGAGCAGGGTGTAACGGTCCCGAAGCTGAACGCGCGCCTCCCCGGAAAGATCTCCCGGTTGGCCGAGATGGCGGCGCCGGGCGTCCGCCAGCCAGGCCAGGGCAATGCCGGCGGCGACACTGACGTTGAAGCTCTGCGTGAACCCCGCCATCGGGATGCGGAAGGTGCCCGTGCAGGCACGAACCGTCGCGGGCGATGGCCCTTCGTGCTCGTTGCCGAACAGGAGCGCGACCGGCCGATCGGCGGGCAATGTGGTGTAGAGCCGCCCGCCGGCATCGAGGTGACCAGCCCAGACCTCGTAGCCGTCCGCGCGCAGCTTCTCCGCGGCCGTCTCACCGCCCGGATGCGCCTCCACGTCGATCCACTTGTGCGCATCCTGCGTCACGCGCCGATGCGCGACCGCGTCGCCTGCCGCGTGCGCGACGACGTGCGCCCGCGAAAGGCCCAGCCCTTCGGCCGTGCGCAGGATGGCGGCGGTGTTGTGCGGATCGAGCAGGCGATCGAGGACCACGGTCACGCTCTGCAGCCGCGCGTCGACCACCGACTGGATGCGCGTCCTGCGCTCCGCGGTGAGCAGCGACCAGAAGAACTGCGCCGGGCCGCTTTCCGGCGCATCGCAGCAGTCCTCGCGCAGGACCTCCTCCGTCAGGCCCCGCGGTCCGACCAGATCTGCCGGATCGACCGGCCTCACCGGACCCGGCCACGGGCGCGGTGGACGGCGGCGACTCACGTGCGCGATCTCCGAACTTTGTCAGGATGCGAGTCGCGCTCGAGAGGAGTCGGCATCGGCGCGGCGTCCAGGGCCCGCACGGTCGCGTCGAGCAGCGCATCCAGTCCTTCTCCGGTGGCGCCCGAAACCAGATGGACGCCGATCCTGCGGCGCTTCAGCTTGCGCTGGAGCGCTTCTGCCCGCTCCCGTGCTTCCGGGATGTCGATCTTGTTCGCCGCGATGACTTGCGGTTTGCGCCCGAGCGCCGGATCGAAGAGCTCCAGCTCCCGGTTGATGGCGTCGAAGTCGGCGACGAGATCGCGATCCTGCGCTGCGTCGACGAGGTGGATGATCGTCCTGCAGCGCGCCATGTGCTTGAGGAAGCGATGTCCGAGGCCGGCGCCGCGGTGCGCGCCTTCGATCAGGCCCGGCAAATCGGAGAGCACGAAGCTGCGGCCGTCCTTGTACTGGACGACCCCGAGGTGGGGCTGAAGCGTCGTGAACGGGTAGTCGGCGATCTTCGGCCGCGCCCGGGAGAGGCGGGAGACCAGCGTGCTCTTGCCGGCGTTGGGAAAGCCGACCAGGCCGACGTCGGCCAGCAGCCGCAGCTCCAGGCGCACCCGCTTCTCCTCGCCCTCGGTGCCCGGCTGCGCGAAGCGCGGTGCTTGCAGGGTGGCCGTGGCGAAGTTCATGTTGCCGAGGCCGCCTCTGCCGCCTTTCGCCAGCACCCACCGGCGGCCGTTCTCGCGCAGGTCGGCGACCACGTCGGCGGTCTGCGCATCGCGGACCAGCGTTCCCGGGGGCACCTTCAGCACCATCTCCGGCGCTGCATGGCCGTTCTGATCGCGACCGCGGCCGGGCTCGCCGTTCCTTGCCCGGTACTCGCTCTTGAAGCGGAAGTCGAGCAGCGTAGTGAGCCGCTCGTCGGTTTCGAGGACGATGTCGCCGCCGTTGCCGCCGTCGCCGCCCGAGGGCCCCCCGCGCGGGACGAACTTCTCGCGGCGGAAGGCCACCGCGCCGGCGCCCCCGTCGCCGGCCTTCACCAAAATCTCCGCTTCGTCGATGAACTGCATGGCGTTCCGGCGGCCTGTGCCGGACCACCGCGGCGCGGGCCTTACGCCTGAGCCTGCGCCTTGGCGGGCTCGACGTGCACGTAGACGCGATCGCCGCGTCCCTTCTGGTACTTCACGTTGCCCACGACCACCGCGTAGAGCGTGAAGTCGCGGCCCATCTCGACACCGCGTCCGGGATGCACCCGGGTGCCGACCTGGCGAACGAGGATGTTCCCTGGCACGACCGCCTCGCCGCCGAACACCTTGATGCCCCGGTGCTGTCCCGGCGAGTCTCGCCCGTTGCGCGAGGACCCCTGACCTTTTTTGTGCGCCATCGCTTTGCGTCCTTTAGCTCGAGATACCAGTGATCCGGAGCTCGGTATACGGCTGGCGGTGCCCTCGGATCCGGTCCCAGCCCTCTTCCTGTGTGCGGAAGTGCCAGAGCTTGCGGCGCTTGCCGTGCGAGACCACCTCGGCCCGGACGCTGGCTCCGGAGACGAGCGGAGCCCCCAGTTTCACGTCCGCGCCCTCGCCCACCAGCAACACCTCGAGCTCCACCTTGGCGCCGACGTCCTGGGCAAGCTTCTCCACCTTGAGAAGGTCGCCTTCCTTGACCCGGTATTGCTTTCCACCCGTCCTGACGACTGCGTACATCGGAGATCTCCTGGCTTTCCGGCTTGGAACCGGCCCGGCGGGCAGGGAAGTCCCGCCGCCAGGCGCGGAAAGGAACGGGCGATCTAGCGGGTCGGAGTCATGGAGTCAAGCTATCGCCCTTCGGGCGGGTTTTCGCGCCTGACCAGCGCCGCAAGCGTCCGCTCGTACGGCGGACGCGCCACGCCCCACTCGGTGACGATGGCGGTGATGTAGCGCGAGGGCGTCACGTCGAAGGCTGGATTGAAGACGTGCACGCCTTCGGCGGCGACCCGCGATCCGGCGAGGTGGGTGACCTCGGAAGGCGCGCGCTCCTCGATGGGGATCTCGCGCCCGCTCGAGGCGCGCAGGTCGACAGTGCTCGTCGGGGCGGCAACGAAGAAGGGCACCTGGGCGGCGTCGGCAGCCAAGGCGAGCGGATACGTCCCGACCTTGTTCGCCGTATCGCCGTTGCAGGCGATCCGGTCGGCGCCGACCACCACGCAGCCGATCCTGCCGCTCGAGAGCAACGAAGCGGCCGCCGCGTCCGGCAGCAACGTGACGGGAATGCCGTCCTGCAGGAGCTCCCAGGCGGTCAGCCTCGCTCCCTGCAGCCAGGGGCGCGTCTCGTCGGCGAACACCGCGCACTTCTTCCCTGCCTCCAGTGCGGCGCGAACCACGCCGAGCGCGGTGCCGTATCCGGCGGTCGCGAGCCCTCCGGCGTTGCAGTGGGTGAGGATTCCACGTCCGTCCGGCACCAGCGCCGCTCCCTGGCGGCCGATGGCCCTGCAGGCAGCGAGGTCCTCCGCCAGCACGCGGTCCGCTTCGGCACGCAACGCCTCGAACGTCCTGGGCTGCACCGCCGACAGGCGCTCCACCGCCCAACGCAGGTTCACGGCCGTCGGTCGCGAATCGAGCAGGGCGCTGCGGGCCTCGGCGAAATTCTCACCGGACCGAACTGCCAGCGCGAGGCCGTAGGCCGCGGCGCAACCGATGGCGGGAGCGCCGCGCACGATCATCTCCCGGATGGCCTGCGCGGTCTCGCGCGCGGTGCGCGCCTGGACGATCTCGACCTGGGCGGGAAGCCGCCGCTGATCGAGCAGGTGCAGTGTGCCGTCCTCGAACCAGAGGGTGCGGAAGCTCATCGCAGCAGGAGCTCCATGCAGAGCACTCCCGGGGTGCCGGAGTACGGAGGAATGGGGTGGAATCCCATCGATGTGTAGAGCGCGACGGCCTCCGCCATTCTCTCGGCGATGGTGTCGAGGACGACGCGCGAGAAGCCCGATTCGCGCCCGTGCGCCACTGCCGCCAGGGCGAGAGACCGCCCCAGGCCGGTGCCTCTCGCGCCCGGCCGCACATATAGGCGCTTCATCTCGGCCGTCGCGGCGTCGAGGGGGCGGAGCGCGACGCAGCCCTGCCCCGGAGCGAGCAGCAGCGCGCCGCGGGGTGGACCATAAGCGCCGGGGAGACTCGCGAGCTCCTCGTCGAATCCCTGGAAGCACGGGGTGAACCCGAACGATCGCCAGTATTCGCCGAGCAGAGTCCGGACCTCGTCGAGATGAGGTCCGCTGCGGTCCACGGGCACGAGCTGCATGAGTCGATTCTAGTCGCGGCCGCCGAAGGCGGCTTGGCGACTATTTCTGAGACTGTACACCTCATGAGATTCGCCCTAGCCCCGGCCGGGCCGCGTCGCCCTCACCGCAAGCCACGCGAGGAACGTCGCGAGCAGCGCCGGTCCGCCCAGCGAGGCGACCAGCGTCGCTCCTTCGCGCGCGGCCTGCTCCACCAGCCGGGGCTGCCGCGCCCCGCCTGGCGTCACCAGCGTCGCCGAGGTGCGCTGCACGATGTCCCTCACGGCGAAACCGAGAGCGAGCCAGGCGAGGGCGAGCGAGAGCAGCAGCACCCATTTCAGCCAGCGCCGCGTCTTCGGCGCGGAGAAGGCGAGCGCGCCCGCGAGCGCGAGCGAGAGGAGCAGGAAGGTGGCGAACACTGCCGGCACGGGCCGAGACTACTTCGCCTTCTCCAGTGCGTCCGCTTCCGCGACGAGGCGCCTCCCGGAGCTGCGGCTCGCGCTTGGGAGTCGACCTGCAGCCGGCGAGCAGGAGGGCGAGGGCAATCGCTTGCGCATCAGCCGAGCTTCTTCCGGAACAGCGTGTTGAGGACGCCGGGGTTTCCCTTGCCTTTGAGCTCCTTCATCGCCTGGCCGACGAAGAACCCGAGCAGGTTGGTCTTGCCGCCTTTGTACTTCTCCACTTCTCCCGGGTTGCGCGCGATCACGGCGTCGACCACGGCTTCGAGCGCGCCTTCATCGGAGACCTGGGCAAGGCCCTTCCGTTCGACGATCCGCTGGGGCGCTTCCCCGGTCCGGATCAGCTCGCCAAGAACCTCTTTCGCCGCCGTCGAGGAGATCGAGCCTCCGTCCTGCAGCTTCCACACGTCCCGGACCAGCGCCGGGTCGAACTTCAGCGCTCCGAGATCGGCTTCGTTCTCGTTGACCGCTCGGGCCAGCTCGCCGACCACGAACAGCGCCGCGCGCTTCGGATCTCCGCCGATGCGGCGATGCGTGTCGACGAGGCGCGGATCGCTCACGATCGTGCGGGCGTCGGCCTGTGGAACGCCAGCCGTGATGAGCTCGTCGGCGATCGCTTGCGGAAGCTTCGGCACCTGGACGGTGTCGAGCAGCTCCTGCGATACGACCAGCGGCGGGAGATCCGGTTCGGGAAAGTAGCGGTAGTCGTTCGCCTCCTCCTTGCTGCGCATCGGGCGGGTCACGCTCTTCTCGTTGTCGAACAGCCGCGTCTCCTGAGTCACCTTGCCGCCGCTCTCGATCAGCTCCACCTGGCGCGCGATCTCGTAGTCGATTGCCTGCCGGACGAAGCGAAAGGAGTTGATGTTCTTGAGCTCGACCCGGGTGCCGAGCTTCGTCGCCCCCTTCGGGCGGACGGAGACGTTGGCGTCGCAGCGGAACGACCCTTCCTCGAGGTTGCCGTCGTTGATCCCGAGATAGATCAGGGCCAGGCGGATCGCCTTGAGATATTCGCTCGCCTGCTCCGCCGAACGCAGCTCCGGTTTCCCTACGATCTCGATCAAGGGTACGCCCGAACGGTTCAGGTCGACCTCGCTGCCGCGCTCGGTGTGGATGTTCTTTCCGGCGTCCTCCTCGAGGTGGATGCGCTCGAGGCCGATCTTCCCCAGTCCGGGCACCGGGACCGCGCCGCCGGAGCAGATGGGCACCTCGTACTGCGAGATCTGATAGCCCTTCGGCAGGTCCGGGTAGAAGTAGTTCTTGCGCGCCCAGATGCTGCGTCTGGCGATGGTGCAGCCGAATGCCTTGCCCGCCTTGATCGCCATCTCCACGGCGGCCCGGTTCAGCGCCGGCAACGCGCCGGGCAGCCCGAGGCAGACGGGGCAGACCTGCGTGTTGGGCGGCGCGCCGAACTGCGTCGAGCAGCCGCAGAAGATCTTCGACCGCGTGAGCAGTTGTGCATGGACTTCCAGGCCGATGACTGGCTCGAAATCAGCGACCGGCATGTCAGCGGCCCTCCAACACCGGCGGCAGCGGGCAGTCGGACGGCTCGGCGGCGCGGGCGATGCGGAGCAGAGTCTCTTCGTCGAACGGTCTGCCGATCAACTGCAGGCCGATCGGCAGTTTCCTCGAATCGAAACCACAGGGGACGGAGATGCCCGGAAGCCCCGCCAGGTTCGCCGGGACCGTGTAGACGTCGTTCAGGTACATCGCAAGGGGATCGTCCAACTTCTCGCCCAGCTTGAACGCCGTCGTCGGGCTCGTCGGCGACAGCACCGCGTCGACGGTTGCGAACGCCTGGTCGAAATCGCGCCGGATCAGCGCCCGGACCTTCTGTGCCCGCAGATAATACGCGTCGTAGTACCCGGAGCTGAGCGCATACGTTCCCAGCATGATCCGGCGCTTCACCTCCGCGCCGAATCCTTCGGCCCGCGTCTTCTCGTACATCTCGAGGAGCTGGGTGGCCTTGGCCCGGTGACCGTACCGCACGCCATCGTAGCGAGCGAGGTTGGACGACGCTTCCGCCGTCGCCACGATGTAATAGGTGGCGATTGCATGCGGCGAATTCGGCAGCGAGATGTCGCGGATCTCGCACCCGAGGCTGCGCAGCTTCTCGACACCGGCGCGCACCGCGCGCTCCACCTCCGGTGCCAGGCCCTCGCCGAAATACTCGCGCGGCACGCCGATCCGCAGACCGCGCACGCCCCGGTCGAGACCGGCTGCGTAGTCCGGCACCGGGCGCGGCGAAGAGGTCTGGTCGTCGTTGTCGTGGCCCGCCACCGCGCCGAGCAGGTACGCCACTCCGCGCACGTCCTGGGCAAACGGCCCGACCTGATCGAGCGAGCTGGCAAACGCGATGACGCCGAACCGCGAGACGCGCCCGTACGTGGGCTTCATCCCGACGCACCCCACGAGCGCCGCGGGCTGCCGGATGGACCCGCCGGTATCGGTGCCGAACGCGCCGGCGACCAGGCGCGCGGCAACCGCGGCCGCGCTGCCACCCGAGGAACCGCCCGGCGTTCGGGACAGGTCCCACGGGTTCATGGTCGGACCGAAGGCGCTGTTCTCCGTGGAGGAGCCCATCGCGAACTCGTCCATGTTCAGCTTGCCGACGATCACCGCGCCGGCCTGCTTCAGCTTGCGGACGACCGTCGCATCGTAGGGAGGGACATAGCCCTCGAGGATCCTGGACCCGCAGGTGGTCTCGACGCCCTCCATGCAGAAGATGTCCTTGAGCGCGAGGGGAACGCCGTCCAGCGGACCCAGCGGCTTGCGGCTCGAGCGGCGCTGCGCGGAGGCCTTCGCCGCGGCCCCCGCCTCGTCGGTGGGCAGACGAAGAAACGCGTGCAGCCGGCCGTCGACGGCGCGGATCCGGGCGAGCGACGCCTCGAGCAGCGCTTCCGGCGACACCGCTCCGGAGGCGAGCGCGTCGGAGATCTGCGAGAGCGGAAGGAGGTCGATCTTCACTCGATGATCCTCGGCACGAGAAATGCCTGCCCGTCATGCTGCGGCGACTGCGAAAGTACCTTCTCCCGAGGCAGGCACGGGCGCGGCTCGTCCGCCCGCATGACGACGCCGGCCTGCGCATCGCCGGCGAAGCCGAGGGGCTCGACGCCGCTGACGTCCACCGCCTGCAACCGCTCGATGTACTCGAGCACGTGCGCGAGCTGCGCGGCGAAACGCTCTTCCTCTTCCGGCGACAACGCCAGGTGGGCCAGGCGGGCGACGTGCCTCACCTGGGCGCGATCGATGGCCACGGTGCTGCTCCCTACGGCTTGTTCGCCGACTTGAACCAGTTGAGCACGGCGTCGATGACCCGGTGCGGCTCGGAATGCGCATGGAGGAAATGCCACGTCGCTTTGTCGAGGAACGCGCCTCCGCAGGCCGGGCAATGGAGGATGCGCACGCCGCCGGCGTCCTCGGGCACCATCAGCGCCCCGCACTGGGAGCAGCGCCCGGCGTGGAGCGCGCGCAGCGCGTCCTTCTCGCTCTGCCGCAGGCGCTTCTGCTCCTCGTAGTGCAGCTTGCGCAGGCGCTCGGCGTTCTCGCGCGCGAAGTACTCGTCCTCGAAGTTGCTCGGCCTCTCGATGGTCATCTCCAGTCCTTCTGATTACTTCCGCTCCGCTGCGCCGCCGAGCTGCTCCAGAAGGGCCTGGGCCCGCTCGTGCTGCGGGGAGAGTCGTAGCGTCTCCTTCAGCTCCGTACGCGCGCTGCCCTCGTCCTTGAGCGCGAGGTGGGCGAGTGCGAGCCGGTAATGGATCCGCGCGCTCTGCGGGCTCGCCGCCAGCGCCGCCTTCAGCTTCGGCAGCGCCTTCTCCGCGCCGTCGTCCTCCTGCAGGAGCGCAAGGCCCTCGATCAGCGCCACCCGCGGCTCGTCCTTCACCTCCTTGAGGTACCTGCTCATGCTCGAGGGCAGCCGCTTCGCCCGGTAGTAGTCGGCGAACGCGAGTTGCACGTCGGGCGAGCCCGCGTTGGCCTTGGCCGCTGGAGAGAGCAGATCGAAGGCGGCCTTCACCTTGGTCTTGGCCTGCGCCTGCAGTTGGGCGGCGCGGGGATCGTCCGCGTTCTTCTCCGCGATGCGACTCGCCTGATCGGCGAGGGCATCCGCCCACTGGATCTCGACGCGCGCCAGCGCCGCGGTTGCTTCCGGAAAGCGCGCCCTGGGGCCGGCGACGTCGAGCGCATCGCGCGCCTTCGTCTCGGCGCTGGCGATCGACGCGAGCGAATCTTTCTCGGCCTCGGCCTGCGCCGCCGAGAGCGTCTCGACCGCCGCGGCCGGCGGAGCGCGGCGGCCGAGCTTGCGGTATGCGACCAGTCCGCCGCCAACGGCCAGGAGGAGCACGAGACCCGCCGCGACGCCGACGAGCAGGGCCCGCGGCGGCGCCCGGTCGAAGGTTCCAGGCTCGCGCCCCGGCTCTCCGGCGATCTCGTCAACTTCCGCTGCCGGCGGCGCCTCCGCAGGCGCTTCGGCGGCGGGGCCGTCTGCCTCGCCGGCTGAAGGCGGCGGCGGCATGCCATCGATCGCTGAAGGCTCTTCCAGCGCAGGTTCAGGCGACGCAGGCGGTTCCGCGAGCGCAGCCGGCTCCGGCGTCGGCACCGCCGCGGCAGGCGCTGCCTGGATCCTGGGTTGCGGCGCACCGAACATCATCGTCGATCGCGCTGCGTCTGCCGCCTTGGCGGCAGGTTTTGGACCTCGGGCGGGCACTGGCGGAGGCACCGACTTCGCGGGCGACTCGCCAAACACCATGGTCCCGCCGGCGGCTGGCTTGGAAGGAACCGGCGCCTTCTTCGCGACGGCCGGCTGCGAAGGCAGGTTCGCCGTCGGAAACATCATGGTCCGGCCCGCCGCCTCCTCGGATGTGGGCGGTACCCGCGCGGCCGGCGACCGAGGCGGCCTCCCGGCCCCGGCAGCCTGTGGCGGTGGTTTCGCGGGGGACGGAATGCTGTTCGGAAGAGGAGGCGCAGCGAAAATTGCGGTCGCGTTCGGCCGGGGCAGCGTCTTCGGCGCGGGCGGAACAGGTTTCTGCGGAGGCTCTGCCGCGGCTGCCCCCGGCGGCATTACCCTGAAGACGTTCTGGCACTTTCCGCAGCGCATGCTGAGGCCTTGCGGGCCGATCCGCGCGTCGTCGACGCGGTAGCGGGCCTGGCATTTGTCGCAACGGACTTCCATGGAGGCGCCCCCGTGCGGACGGTGACCTATAGGATCGGCACTGTAACCTGTAAAGCGGCGGTATCAGACCCGGCCGTACCCGAAAAGTTGACGGAACAGGGGTCGCTCTTAAAGTCGCCGCGGGCGCATCCGCCAGCAACGGTGGTCGTGCGCCCGGGAGGTTCGGATGGGGCGCAAGGGGAAAACCGTGTCGGCGCCGAAGGGTGCGAGCTGGAACAAGCCGGTCGCCGGAATCCTCCTGGCGGGAGCGGCGCTGCTGGCCATCCTGGCGCTCTCGTCGTACCGGCCTCGCGGCCTCACCGGCAATTGGGCCGGGCCCGTAGGGTACGGATTCGCAGGCGGGCTGCTCGAAGCCATCGGGGTCGGCGCCTACGCGATGGCGATCTTCTTCCTCGCCGTTGCCTGCGCGCTGGTCGTCGGACGGCCGCGGCTGTCGTTGGCGCGCGCCGGGTCCTGGTTGACGTTCTCGCTGTGCGCCATGGGTCTGCTCGACCTGACTGCGCACGCGCGCCTCCAGGGCCACCCTGCCGGCGGCGCAGTGGGAGCGATGCTCTCCTTCGCAGCGCGATCGGCGCTTTCCGTTCCCGGTGCGGCGGTGCTGCTCTGTGCGGTCGGCGGCGCGGCGCTGGTCGTGGCGACGGATCTGTGGGCGCTGCACGCGGCGCGTGGCGCCGCGAAGCTCGGAGTCGCCGGAGGAGCGCTGGCGGTGCGCGGCGCCGCGGCAGCGATTGCGAAAGCGCGGACGGTCTCGTTCGGCGACGAAGCCGATCTGTTCGCGGGCGACGATGCGCGCATCGTCGAGCCGCGGCGGCAGACGCCGCGCCAGGCAGCGCTCGACCTGGCGGTCGCGGCGGCCGACGAGCCGCCCCAGGATCCTCGCGAGCCGTTCGACGATGGACGGCGGAAGAGAGTTTCTCTCCCGCCCGGCGCGTCACGCCCGGTGCGGTCGGAACCGCCTCCCGCCGGATCGGCGGGCGTCGCCTTACAGCTTCCGCTGCCGGAGATCGTCGAGCCCAAGGGGCCGCCCAGGCCGAAGACGGCCGCTTCGTCGGAGGCGAAGGCCGCGGGCTCCGGTTTCACCATGGCGCCGGGGCACAGTGCGTTCGTCCCGCCGCCGATCAGCATCCTCACCGGTGAGGCATCCCAGGCGGTTCCGCTCGATCGCGACGGGTTGACGGCGACCGCGGAGAAGCTTCGCCAGAAGCTGGCTTCCTTCGGGATCCAGGGGCAGGTCACGCAGATCCGTCCGGGGCCGGTGGTCACGATGTTCGAGTTCCTGCCGGCGGCGGGAATCAAGGTCAGCCGCATCGCCGGGCTCGCCGACGACCTGGCGATGGCGATGGAGGCGCTGCGCGTGCGCATCGTTGCGCCCATCCCCGGCAAGGGAGTGGTGGGCATCGAGGTGCCGAACAAGCAGCGCGAGACGGTGGTCCTGCGCGAATTGGTGGAGCAGGACGCGTTCCAGAAATCGCACAGCAAACTGGCGATGTGCCTGGGCAAGGACATCGAAGGCATGCCGTACGTCGCCGACCTGGCGAAGATGCCGCACCTGTTGATCGCGGGAACCACGGGGTCCGGCAAGTCGGTGGCGGTCAACGCGATGATCGTCTCGATGCTGCTCCGATCGACGCCGGAGGAAGTTCGTTTCCTGATGGTCGACCCGAAGATGCTCGAGCTCTCGGTCTACGAGGGCATTCCCCATCTGCTGTTGCCCGTGGTCACCGACGCGAAGAAGGCCGCGATGGCGCTCCGGTGGGGAGTGGAGGAGATGGAGCGGCGGTACCAGCTGCTCGCCGAGTGCGGCGTGCGGAACATCGCCGGCTTCAACAAAAAGGTGGAGAAGGAGGGCGACGGAGCGCGGCGGCCTTACCGGGCGCCCAAGGAAAAACGCGTCGTCGACCTGACTTCTCCGCCTGCCGCGGAGGGTCAGGCTCCGGCCGTACGGTCGTCGCCGGAGACGGTGGCGGGCCCGCCGGCTGCCCAGACCGACGGCGTGCCTCCGGCGCCTCTGAAGAAGCTGCCCTACCTCGTGATCATCATCGACGAGCTGGCCGATCTGATGATGGTCGCCTCCCGCGAGGTCGAAACGTACATCGCGCGGCTGGCGCAGATGGCGCGCGCCGCCGGGATCCATCTGATGGTCGCGACGCAGCGGCCCTCCACCGACGTGGTCACCGGCGTGATCAAGGCGAACTTCCCCGCCCGCATCTCCTTCCAGGTCGCCTCGCGGCACGACTCGGGGACCATCATCAACTCCCCGGGCGCGGAGAACCTGCTGGGCATGGGCGACATGCTGATCCTGCCTCCGGGCACGTCGACGCTCACGCGCGTGCACGGTCCATACGTCGACGAGAAGGAGATCCACGCGGTGGTCGAGCACTGGAAGGCGCAGGGCACCCCGGTCTATGATTCGAACATCCTGCGGCCGCGCGCCGAGGACGGCGAGGGGATGCCGTTCGAGAACGAAGGACCGGACGAGCTCTACGACCAGGCGGTTGCGGCCCTCGCGGACATGCGCTTCATTTCCATCTCCCTTCTTCAGCGCAAATTGCGCGTCGGCTACAACCGCGCCGCCCGCATGATCGAGCGAATGGAGCGCGAGGGGATCGTCGGCCCCGCGGACGGCGCAAAGCCCCGGGAAGTCCTGATCCGGCCACTCGGCGAGCTCCCAGGCGCCGGCGCCTAGCCCGGCGCGGGGTCGCGCCGGCTGTCCCGCAGCGCCGCGGTGGTCCGCGCGCTGCCATGGGACTAGCCCGGCGCAGGGTCGCGCCGGCTGTCCCCAGAGCAGGGGGTCCGCGCACCGACGCGGCGAAGAGATCGTGAAACCGGAGTCGGGAATCGGATGTGGTTGACAATGCTTGCGATCGTACGTAGGAAACGGCGCGCACCGGAGCGAGATGCGACGGCGCCGGACCCGGCAATTTCCGCCGGGCCGTCTACAAAGGATGACGTCTCAAATGGCAACTGGAACTGTGAAGTGGTTCAACGATACGAAGGGGTTCGGCTTCATCACGCAGGACGGCGGTGGCGAAGACGTGTTCTGCCACCACACCGCCATCAAGGCGGATGGGTTCCGCACTCTCGCAGAAGGGCAGAAGGTGGAATTCGACGTGGTGAAGGGACCGAAGGGGTTGCAAGCGCAGAACGTCCGCAAGCTCGCGTAACGACGGTTCCAGAAGAGCCGTTTGAGGCCCGGTTCCCGAAAGGGACCGGGCCTCGTCGTTAGTCGCGGCCGCCGGAGGCGGCTTAGCGACTACTTCCGAGACCGTACATGGGATCCGCGAGCGGCTCCCGCTGCTCGACATGGATCACTTCCAGCATCCGGCGCGCATGGTCAACCACGAACCGGACCACGCAATCGTCGATCCGCAGGTCGTGCACCCCGCCCTCGGAGGCTGTTCCGATTGTGTCCGCCAGGTCCGCCAGCGCCCGTCCCAGGCGAAGGACTGCGTACGGGGCGAGAGTGCGGAGGAGGACGCCCGCTTCCGGGTGGACCTGGATGCAGTAGCTCATGGTTGTTCGGAAGCTGCCGCTTCGAGGTGCCGGCGGGGAAGATCCCGCCTGCCCGAACTGTCCGGGATCGCGCGGCCGTCTCGTTCCAGGCCGTCGCAAGCTCGACAGATCAGCCGGACTTGCGCCGCGGCTCCGGCAGCGCGGCGGCAGGGGGCGGCGGATCGACGAAGCTGCTGGGGAGGAGATTGAACGGGAGCAGCTTGAAGAGGATGGGCAAGAGCAGCAGTCCTCCGGGCGCCGCGAAAATGGCCAGCGCCGGAATGGTCTTGGCCAGATCGATCAGCTGCTCGCGCACCTTCGACTTCTCCTCGCGCGACAGCGCTCCTCCGGCCGCGGCTTTCGCCAGGAGCTCTCCCAGCTCGCGCGTCTCGCGGATCTCCTGCAGGAGCCGGTCGAGGTTGTCGAGGACCGCAGCCTCGAGCCGGGTGGTGAGCGCATGCGGCAGCCCTTCCGGCGTCTCCGCCAGCCGCAGCGCGGCGAGAGCAGCCTTGTGGTCGCGATAGAACTCCCACACCTCTGCCTCGAGCTGCGCGAGCGCGGCGCCGTCCACCCCAAGGGCATGTGCGAGGCGCTCGACGAACGCGACCTCGGCGCCTTCGAAGCGCCCGTCCATCAGCGCGGCCACGAGCACCTGTGTGAGCATGAAGCGGCGCAGCGCATCGCTGTGCAACTCGGGGGCGACCTGCTCGATCTCGCGCGGATGCGCGAGCGCCCGCCGCAGCGTGCGCGCCTCCCGCACCGGCAGCCGCTGCGAGCGGATCACCTGCTCGAATCCCCTCGCGGACGCGCTGCCATCCTCCTGCGCCAGGGCGAGTCGCGCGAGCAGCTCGACGAGGAGGCTGCGCCAGCGCAACGTCGCCTTCGCGGTGAGCGCGACCGCGCCGGGACTGATCCGCGCGTGCTGGAACGCGGCCAACGCAATCGTCGCGCAGCAGCGCACTTCGACCGCGCACAGGCCATTGTGCAGGGGGAGTCCGGCGAACGGCCCGCCCGCCGCGAGATAGCGGCGTGACAGCCGCGCCGCAGTCCTGTCCGCGAGCTTCTCCAGCGGATTCGGAATTGCGGTCGGATCCGAGAACAGCCGCGCGGCCGCTTCGGCATCGCCACCGGCCGCCGCCAGCACCGCCAGAAGCTGCGCGCGGCGGGCGCGGACTCCGACTTGCGCCGGCGGACCGGGGACGAACCAGCGCGCATGCGACGACGCCGCTGCCGAAGCGCAGAGACGCACCAGCCCGGCCACGAAGTGCGCGAACGCGCGCTCTCCGGGCGCCGCTTCGGGGTTCAGCTCCACCGCCGGATCCTGCGCGCCGGTTCCGTAGGCGAGCCCGCTCGCCCGCAGTTGGTCCTCCAGCGCTGCCCGACGCTCGCGGAACGGCATCTTCTGCGGCGGACAGGCCGGCAACTGCGCCGCCACCGCGCCGATGACCGCGAGCAGCCATTCACCTCCGCCCACGGGCAGCTCGGCCTGGCGGCTCTGATGCAACAGGCGGGCGATGCGCTCCTCCGCGACCAATTCTAACAGGCCCCGCCCGCCCGGCCCACGACCATGGCCCTACTTGCCGGCCTTGGCGCGGCGCTTCTCCTCGAGCGACGCCGGCTGCGCCATCTCGGCCGGAACTCCCGCGGCCTGATTCGGGCGTACCACGCCGAACTTCTCGTAAAGCTTGCTCTCCACGTCGGCGAGGATCTCCGGATGCAGCTTGAGAAAGTCGCGCGCGTTCTCGCGGCCCTGCCCGATGCGCTCGCCGCCGTAGCTGAACCAGGCGCCGCTCTTCTCGACGATGTTGTTCTCCACCGCCAGATCGAGCAGGTCTCCCTCGCGGGAGATGCCCTGGCCATAAAGGATGTCGAACTCGACCTCGCGGAATGGCGGCGCCACCTTGTTCTTCACCACCTTCACCCGCGTGCGATTGCCGATCACCGTCTCGCCGTCCTTGATGGCGCCGACCCGGCGGATGTCGAGCCGCTGCGAGGCGTAGAACTTGAGCGCGTTGCCGCCGGTGGTGGTCTCCGGGTTGCCGAACATCACGCCGATCTTCATGCGGATCTGGTTGATGAAGATGACGGAGGCGTTGGCCTTGCTGATGGTGGCGGTGAGCTTGCGCAAGGCCTGCGACATCAGCCTCGCCTGCAGGCCCATGTGCTGGTCGCCCATCTCGCCTTCCAACTCGGCGCGCGGGACCAGTGCGGCGACGGAGTCGATGACGATCAGATCCACGGCCCCGGAGCGCACCAGCATCTCGCAGATCTCCAGCGCCTGCTCGCCGGTATCGGGCTGCGAGATCAAGAGATCCTCGGTGCGGACCCCGAGCTTGCGCGCGTAGCCGACGTCGAGCGCGTGCTCGGCGTCGATGAAGGCGGCGACGCCGCCCGCCTTCTGCGCCTCGGCGACCATGTGCAGGGTCAGCGTGGTCTTGCCGCTCGCCTCCGGGCCGTAGACCTCGATGACGCGGCCGCGGGGAATGCCGCCGACGCCGAGCGCGAGGTCGAGCGAGACGCTCCCGGTCGAGATCGCCGAGATGTCCTGCACCAATGGCTCGTCGTTGCCGAGACGCATGACGGCGCCTTTGCCGAACTGCTTCTCGATGGCAGAAACGGCAAGCTCGATCGCCTTCTCTTTTTCCGGGTTCGCCACTCATTCCCTCCGTTGGGATCTACTGTACGCTTGTACAGAAGTGTGTCTCTGGGCGCAAGATGCCACCCGGGTCTGACACGCCCTCGATCACGTCAGGAAACTCTTCTGAAGCCGCGGATTACTTTCCCTCGATGCCGAGGAGCTCGATGTCGAAGACGAGGGTGGCGCCGCCGGGGATGGTGGGCGGGTGCCCGTGGTCGCCGTACGCGATGTCGGAAGGACAGACGAGGCGGGCTTTCTCGCCCACCTTCATCTTCTGGACGCCTTCGGTCCAGCACTTGATCACCTGGTTCAGCCCGAACTCCGCGGGTTGACCGCGCTTGTAAGAAGAGTCGAAGACGGTGCCGTTCGTGAGGCGGCCCTCGTAATTGACCTTCACCTTGTCGGTCGGGGCGGGGCTCGGGCCGTTTCCCGCAGTGAGCGTCTTGTACACGAGCCCGCTCGGCACTTTGGTCGCCCCCGGCTCCTTCGCCGCCTTGTCCGCGAACTCGCGCCCCGCGACCTTCTCCTTGTCCGCGCCCGCCGAGGAGCGAGCCTGTGCGAACGCGTTCACCTTCTCCATCTGCGACTCCGGCTCGACCTGCGCCTTCTTGCCGGCGGCGCCGTCGGAGAGGCCGCGCTTGACGATCTCCAGCTCGTTCGGCTTGAGCGAGAGCGGGGCAAGGTTGCGGCTGCCGACGAGGTAGCCGATGGCGTAGAGGGACTTCTCGTCGTCGGTCTTCAGCGCTTGCGCAGAAGCGGAGAGCGAGAGACCTGCGGCGAGCACGAAAGCGAGACGCATGAGAGGCCTTTCTGGAAAAGGGGCGCGCACTTTACGCTACTTCTCCACTTCCTGGGTGATGGCGATCAGCAGCTTGCCCGCCTTCTCGTCGCGCGGGTCGACGCGGATGCCGCCCACCAGGATCGTGCCACCGCGCTGGATGGCGTAGTCGGTGTGGAGCTTGCGCGTATGCGCCGGGTGCTCCCCGAGCAGCTCGAGGTGGACCTTGATCTTCCCGTCGGCGTCGAGCTGGCGGGGAGTGACCTGGAGGCTGCGGCTGCCGGGCAGCTCGACCTCGGCGGCGTTCTTCCAGTCGAGGTCGAAGCTGCGCTCGTCGATCAGGCGATAGCTGCGGAAGCGGAACTGCTCGCCGAAGCTCTCCAGCTGCGGTCCGATGGGCTTCAGCTTCGGATCGGTGCCCGCCGGAATCGCCGCGTCGTTGGAGGCGGCGATGGCGCGGACGGTGATTTTCACCCGCCGCTCTGCCACGCCGGCGTCGGCCTGCGCCAGGAGCAGCGCCGCCGAAAGCAGGAGCAGCTTCACTGCTGCACCGCGCGGTCGTCCGACATCCAGATGACGGTGGTCTGCCGCGAGAGCTGCAGGACGGCGCCGTCGCGGGTGCCGAAGTCGACCTCCTCCACCTGCGGCGAGTTGTCCGCGAGAAGCCCGACGTCCTCGCTGCGCGAAGGCAGGAAAATCACTGCCGCGGCGATGCAGGCTGCGAGCGCCAATCCGCCGCCGGCGGCGAACGCGCCACGGTGTGCCCACCACATTTCCCGGCCCCAGACGGGAGCCCGCTGGGAAAATCCCGGGCGCTCCTGGCCCACGCGCGCCATCACCCGGTCCGCCAGGCCGCTCAGATCGAGCTCGCTCCCGCGCGCCTCGATGACGCTGCGCAACGCCTGTGCCTGGGCCCCGATCAGCTTCAGGCGGTCCTGGCAGGACGGACAACCCCGCACGTGGTCCTCGACCCAGGCGCGGTCGTCGTCGGCCAGAGCCGCATCGTGCAGCGGCCCGAGGAGCGGCACGACCTCTTCGCAGCGCTTCATTCCCCCTCCCCCGTCTCGTCGTCCTTCGACGGCGCTTCCTCGCCCAGATACTCGCGCAGCTTGTTCTGCATCTTCAGGCGCGCGTGGAAGAGGCGGCTCATCACCGTGCCCTTGCGGATGCCGAGGACCTTGGCGAGATCCTCATAGCTCAGTCCCTCGACCTCCCGCAGCAGCAGGATCGCGCGGTGGTTCTCCGACAGGCTGGCCAGCGCCTCCTCGATCCTGCCGCGCAGCTCAGCGTTGAGCGCCTGCCGCTGCGGCCCCGCGAGCGCTGCGGATGGAGCGTCCATGGCGGCCTCGATCTCCGCCTCGTCGCCCTGTTCCAGATCGACGCGCTCCAGCCGGCCCCTGCGTCGCTGCACGTCGAGGCAGAGGTTCATCGCGATCCGGTACGTCCAGGTGAAGAACGAGGAGTCCCCCTTGAAGGAAGGGAGATAGCGGTGGACCCTCACGAACGTCTCCTGGGCGATGTCCATGGCCTCGTCGGGGTCTTTCGTCATACCCAAGGCGAGCTGCACCACGCGGCGCTGGTAGCGCTCCACCAGCGCGCGAAAGGCACGCTTGTCGCCTTTCTGCGCCGCCGTGACCAGGGCGCGGTCGTCGCCCGCCTCCTTCGGACCCTCGCTCATACGGACGTCATGGACGGAAGTAAATTCACGGGGGTTCCGGGGCAGCGGCAACGTACCAAAAAGGGACGATCAGGGAAGCGAGGGCTAAGGTTGGGGAATCCTCGACGGCCAAACCTTGTCTAGTCCCAAGGCAGGGCGCGGACCGCCGCGGCCCTGCGGGACAGCCGGCGCGACCCCGCGCCGGGCTAGACTGGGATGCGGTTCTGACGAGCGGGGACTACAAGGAAGCTTTTCCCGATGCAGCTCGAGCAAAACATCCCGACGCTGGGCGGACTTGGCGAGCCCCCGCAGCGGTCACGGCGGGAACAGCTGGCGGCGGATGGGGAGCGGGCCCGGCGCGAGATCGACCTCGTTCTGTCCCGGGCGCGGCAGCGGACCCTGGGTCTTGCCGCCCTGCGCGCCTGCGCCTTGCTCATCGCCGGATCCTCGATGGCGCTGCTCGCCTCCGCCCTGGTCGCCAGCGTGGACGGCACGGCTTTCGCCCGCGCGTTGGCGGGAGTCCTCGAGGCGCTCGCCCTGGGTGCGCTGGTGTGGTTCTGCCGATGGTCGCCGCTGCAGCGCGCGGCCGTGCGCGCGCGGGACCCGCGCCTTCTCGCGCGCCTGATCGGCGGGCCGTCGGAGCTGCTCAGCAGCGTCGAGCTGTCCCGCGAGGATCCCCGCGGCGTCTCCACCGAGCTGCTCTCGATGTTGCACCTCCGAGCAGCTGAGTCTGCGCGGAAGATCGACGTCGATCGGGTCCTGCCGGCGACGTCGCTGCGCTGGCCGCTCCTCGCGCTCGTCACGAGCGGCCTGATCTGGGCGGTCGTCGCCTCCCTTGCGCCCCGTTACGTCTCGCGCGGCGTGCTGCGCCTCTGGGCCGGCGAGAGCGGGGCGCCTCCGGTGGAGCTGTCGCCGATCGCCGGCGATCTTTCCGTCACCTACCTCTACCCGGCGTATACCGGCCTGCCGCCCCGCACCGAGGAAGGCACGCCGGGCGATCTGCGGGCGCCGCGGGGCACCGAAGTGCGGATCGCCGCACGCGCCGACCGCGACCTGGCGCAGGCGTTCGCCGTAGTCAACGGCGCCCCGGTGAAGCTCGACGTTGCCGGGCCGGGTCGCCGCCAGCTCTCGGGCAGCTTCGCGCTCACCCAGCCCGGCGAGTGGAGCCTGCGGTTCACCGACGCGCGCGGACGGACCATCGCACAGGGTCCTTCGCGCCCCATCGAGATCGTCGCCGATCAGGCGCCGCAGGTGAACATCGATGCGCCGAAGCAGGCGGTGCTGGAGGTCGATCCGCAAGGGCGCGTGCAGATCGCCTGGTCGGCCGCTGACGACTATGGCCTGACCGAAGTGACGCTGATCTGGCAGCGGGCGGGCGCGAAGGAAGAGCGGGCCGTCCTCCAGACCCCGCCGGCGCCGGCGAAGCGGCTTCGCGGCGCGTACACCTGGGAGATCGCGCCGCTGCGCCTTCGCCCCGGGGATCGCGTCAGCTACCACCTGGAGGCGAAGGACAATGACGCCGTCGACGGGCCCCAGCGCGGCGTCTCGCCGACCCAGGCGATCAAGGTGTTCTCCGCCGCCGAGCACAGCCGCGAATCGCTGATCCGCGCGCAGGCGCTGTGGGAGCGGCTGGTGGCGCTCCTCGGCGACCGCCTGGAAGAGAAAACGCCGCCCGGCGACGCGGACGCCGCCGCGCAGTGGTACGCGCAGACGGGACAGAAGGATCGCGACGCCCGCGCGCTCTCGCAGGAGCTGTACGCCGCCGGCACCGAGCTGCTCAAGGACAAGCTCGCGCCGAAGGCCTTGGGTCGCGCGCTCCGGTACGCTTCGACGGGCCTCGGGCCCACCGTCCACCGCACCAGCCTGGCCCGCGCCCCGCTGTCCCGCGGCGCGACCAGCCGCGACGGCGCGCTTCGCGGGTTCAATGGCGCGCTGCAGGCGGAGATCCGCGAGGAGGAGAAGGACGTCCTCTACCTCGAGGACCTGCTTGACCGCGCGCGTCTCGACGCGATGCAGGAGCTCGGCAAGGAACTGGCCTCCTCGCGGCGCGAGCTGGCCCGCCTGGCGGAGAAGCTGCGCAAGGCGCAGGACGAGGACACGAAGCGCGAGCTGCTTTCGGAGGTCGAGCGGCTGCGCGAGCGGATCCAGGATCTCATGTCCCGGATGTCGGAGCTCGCCAAGGGGATCCAGGACGAGCACCTGAACCGCGAGGCGGCCGAGGCCATGCAGAAAGAGCAGGATCTGCTCGGCCAGCTCTCGGACATCCAGAAGAAGCTGCAGAACGGGAAGATCGACGACGCCCTCCGGCAGCTCGACAAGCTGTCGCAGCAGCTGGAGCGGCTGGAGAAGGACCTGCAGCAGAAGGCCGGGCAGCAGCAGTCCGGCCAGTATGCACAGGAGGCGCGGGCGTTGCGCGAGGCGGCGGACCAGCTCCGCGAGCTCCAGGCCAAGGAGCAGGATCTGGAGAAGAAGACCGCGCAGCTCCGCCGCGAGATGCAGTCGCAGGCGCAGAAGCGGTTCGACCAGAAGGGCGGCAAGGAGTTGGCGAAGCAGCTGAAGGAGAAGGCGGAGGCGGCGCGAAAGGCCATCTCCCAGATCGACCCCAGGGTCGCCGAGCACCTCGGCCTCGAGGACACGCTCGACATGGCGCAGGGCCGCACCTCCGATCTTTCCCGTGCGCTGGACGCCAACGACTTCGATGAAGCGCTCGATCTGGCGGAAAGGGCCCAACGCGCGGTCGAGACGATGCAAGGGCGTCTGGGAATGGAGGATCAGGTCGCCCAGCGCTATCCGGGCTTCTCGCGGGATCCCGCCGGTGTGCGCAAGAGCTTGCGCGGCGCGACCGAGGCGCAGGAGCCGCTGCAGGAGATCGTCCAGCGGCTCCAGGATTCCCTTCCCCGCGAGGGCCAGGGGATGTCGCAGGAGCAGACCCAGAAGATGCGGCAGCAGGCGCAGGAGCAGGGCCGTCTCAAGGATCAGCTCGCCAAGCTCCGCGACCAGCTCGGCGAGGTGGGCAAGAAAGTGCCGATCTTCGGGCCGCAGCACGAGCAGATGCTCCAGCAGGCCCAGGAGGGGATGAACGGGGCGGAGCAGCGCCTCTACCGCGGCGAGCCGCGCGGCGCGCAGGCGGGCGAGCAGCAGGCGATCGAGAAGCTCTCGCAGTTCCAGGACGCGATGGAGAAGCTGGCGAAGCAGAGCGGCAAGGGCGGAGGGCAGGGCGGCATCCCCATGCCTTGGGGAGAGCCCGCCGGGGACGGCAACGAGGACGAGGGCCAGGAATCGGACGGCGTCCGCCACGACCGCGTCGAGATCCCCGACGCGGAGTCGTCGCGTGCGCCCTCGGAGTTCCGCAAGGAGCTCCTCGACGCGATGAAGCAGGCGCCTCCGGAGAAGTACAAGGAGCGGGTGAAGCAGTATTACGAGGAGCTGGTGAAGTGATCGCGCTGCTGCTCGCGTTGTCGCTCGGTTCGCCGCTGCGCTTTCTCGCCGAAAGCGTCGAGGCGCAACTCGAGGCCTGGGACGTCGCCGGCGCGAGCAAGGCCCTCGACGAGCTGGTGCAGACGAGGCCGGATTCGCCGGAGGCCGCCTATTTCCGCGGGCGCATCCTCTTCGAGCAAGGGAAGTACGACGAAGCGTCGAAAGCGTATGCCGAGGCCACCGAGCGTGGGTTGAACAAGGGCGCGCTGGAAAGCGATGCCCGACTGGCCAAGGCGGCGGCGGAGGAGACCAAGGGGAACGAGGTCTTCGAGAGCGCTCATTTCTCGCTTCGCACCAGGCCGGGAAAGGACACCCTGCTCGCGCCGTACGCGCTGGAGGCGCTGGAGAAGGCTTACTCCGGATTGACCAAGGATCTCGGGGTCGAGCCGGCGCACAAGATCCGCGTCGAGATCTACGACTCGGCGCGGTCGCTCGCCCACGTCTCTCCGCTGACCATCGAGCAGATCAAGGGCAGCGGCACGATCGCGCTTTGCAAGTATAGCCGGCTGATGGTGACCAGCCCAAAGGCGCTGCTTCGCGGATACCCCTGGCTGGACACCGTCTCGCACGAGTTCGTGCATTATCTGGTCACGCAGAAAGGGAGGAACACGGTCCCCATCTGGCTGCAGGAGGGGCTGGCGAAGTTCCTCGAGACGCGCTGGCGCGGCGCGCCGGGAATGGCGGTCGACGAGATGTCCCTCTCGCTCCTGCAGGACGCGGCGAAGAAGGGGAAGCTGATCCCGTTCGCGAAGATGCACCCCTCCATCGCCATGCTCCCCACGCAGGAGCAGGCGGCGCTGGCCTTTGCAGAGGTGGAGGCGGCCATCCGTCTGCTCTACCAGCGCGGAGGGCAGTCCGCGCTCACCGAGCTGGTCTCGGGGATGGCGTCGGGGATGACCGACGAGCAGGCCGTGGCCCGCGCTTACGGGAAGAGCTTCGAGGAGTTCGAGGCGGACTGGAGCGCGGAAGTGAAGAAGCCTCGCCCGAAGGCGGCCTCGCAGAAGGCGGTGCGCCCTCTCGTGGCGAAGAAGCTGGTGTTCAAGGAGGACGCGAAAGGGCGCGCAGAGCCGCCCCCGCTGGACCCGGGCGCGATCGAGGTTCCCGCGGACCAGGAGGGGAAGCGCGCCGCCCGCCTGGGCGAGATCTTCTACGGGCGCAGGCGATGGGCGGCGGCGGCGAAGGAGTACGCCCGCGCCCGGCAGCGGTTGCCGCGGGAGATGCCGCAGCTCGCTCGGCGGTATGCCTTCTCCGAGATGCAGATGGGCCGGTTCGCCGAGGCAGAGGAGGCGCTGCGAAGCGCTGTCGAACGGGATCCCGACGACGAGGCGGCGCAGGCGCTGTACGCGCGGGTCTTGGTGAAGCGCGGAGCACTGGACAAGGCGCGCGTTGCGCTCGACAACGGAATTGCCGTGGATCCCTTCGACCCCGATCTGCACGCCACCTACCTGGAAGTCGCGAGGGGACTCAAGGATCCGGCGCTCGAAGAGCGGGAGCGCAAGGCGCTGTCGCTGGCGGCGGGACTCTCCGGTGAAAAGGGACATCATGAGTGAGCTGGCAATCAATGGCGTTCCGGTGACCACCGCGTCCGACGCGGAGCTGATCGAGGAGCTGGCCCGCGGGCGCGCCCGCATCGCCCAGGAGATCGCCAAGCGGGTGGTGGGCCAGGAAGCCGTCATCGAGCAGCTGCTGATCGCGCTCTTCTCGCGGGGCCACTGCCTGTTCGTCGGCGTTCCCGGGCTGGCCAAGACGCTGCTCATCTCCACGCTCGCGGAAGCGCTCTCGCTCAGCTTCAACCGCATCCAGTTCACGCCCGACCTGATGCCCAGTGACATCACCGGCACCGACGTGCTGGAGGAGGACCACACCACCGGCCGCCGCGCGTTCCGCTTCGTGCCGGGACCGGTGTTCGCGCACGTCCTGCTCGCGGACGAGATCAACCGCACGCCGCCGAAGACGCAGGCGGCGCTGCTGCAGGCGATGCAGGAGCACCGCGTGACCGCGGGCGGCCGCACCTATCCGCTCGATGAGCCTTTCCTCGTCTTCGCGACCCAGAATCCGATCGAGCAGGAGGGCACCTATCCGTTGCCCGAGGCGCAGCTCGACCGGTTCATGTTCATGGTCGACGTCGGCTATCCCAGCGCCGAAGAGGAAGTGCAGATCGTCCGCACCACCACCTCGGGAGCGCAGCCCCAGGTGGAGAAGGTGCTCTCCCCCCAGCAGATCCGCGTCCTGCAGGATCTCGTGCTTCGGGTGCCGGCCGCGGAGCACGTCATCCGGCACGCCGTCGATCTCGTCCGCCGCACGCGGCCGCACGACACCGCCGGCAAGCACGTCAAGGACCACGTGAGCTGGGGCGCCGGCCCGCGCGCCTCGCAGGCGCTGATCCTCGCCGGCAAGGCACGCGCAGCGCTCCAGGGGAGGCCGGCGGTGGACGTGCAGGACGTGCGCGCGCTGGTCGAGCCCGTGCTCCGTCACCGGGTGCTGACCAACTTCCACGCGGAAGCGGAAGGAGTGGACTCGCGCCGGGTGATCGCGGAGCTGCTCCGCGAGACGAAGGCGTGACCCTCGACCCCGCCCTTCTCGCCCGCCTCGGCCCGCTCCAGGTCCGGGCCCGCAAGGTCATGGAAGGGGTGCTGACGGGCCTGCACAAGAGCCCGCACCACGGCCAGTCGGTGGAGTTCGCGGAGCACAAGGAGTACGCGCCCGGCGACGAGATCAAGCACATCGACTGGCGCGCCTTCGCCAAGCTGGACAAGTACTACGTCAAGCGCTTCGAGATGGAGACCAACCTCCGCGCGCTCCTCGTGCTCGACGCCAGCGGGAGCATGGCGTACGGCCGCGGGGCGATGACCAAGCTCCAGTACGCGTCGGTCTGCGCCGGCGCCCTCGCGTATCTGCTCGCGCGCCAAGGCGACCAGGTGGGTCTCTGCGTCGCGGGCGACGGAGGCACATCGGAGGGAGTGCGCGAATTCCTGCCTTTCGCGTCCTCGCCCACGCACGTGCAGGAGCTGCTCCGGATGCTCGAGGGATCGCAGGGGAAGGGACCGACCCTGTTGCCGGCGGCGCTCGACTTCACCGCCGAGAAAGCGGGGCGGCGCGCGCTCGTAGTCGTGCTCAGCGATCTCTTCGATGCCACCGAGCAGAGCTTGCCGGCCTTGAAGATGCTTCGCTCGCGCCGCCATGACGTCCTGCTCCTGCAGACGCTCGATCGCGAGGAGCTGGACTTCCCCTTCGACGACCCGACCCGCTTCCTCTCCATGGAAGACGACCGGCAGATCGAGGCCCAGCCGCGGCAGATCCGCGAGAGCTACCTCGTGGAGATGCGCCGGTTCCTGGAGAGCACCCGCAAGGAGCTGGCCCGCTCGGACGTCGAGGTGGAGCAGATCGCCACCGACGCCGCTCCGGACCGCGTGCTCCTCAAGCTCCTCGCCCGCAGGGAAGCCGCCTGATGTTCCAGTTCGCGCATCCTGCTTACCTCTGGGGGCTGTTCGCGATCGCGCTGCCGATCCTCGTCCACCTGTTCAACCAGCGCCGTCCGCGGCCGCTCAGCTTCGGCGCCATCGAATTCGTGCTCCGCTCGCAACGGCAGCGGGCCCGAAGGCTGAGGCTCCGCCAGATCGTGCTGCTCGCGCTGCGCTGCCTCCTGATCGCCGCCGTGGCGCTGGCGCTGGCGCGCCCGTCGCTGCGGCCTCGCGGGGTGCAGGCGGCGCAGGCGACGGGCCCGCAGGCCACCGCCCTGGTGCTCGACGCGTCCCTGTCGATGCGCTACCGCATCGGGTCCAGGACGCTGTTCGAGAAGGCCCGCAGCGAAGCGCTGGCCGCGCTCGATCGGCTCGGTCCCGACGAGCCCGCCACCGTGGGGCTCTGCGCCGGGTCCTCGGGCTTCGCGGGCGCGGGAATGGCGGCGCCTTCCTTCGATCGACTCGCCGCCCGGCGACTGTTGCAGTCCGCCCAGCCGACGTACCTCTCCAGCGACATGACCGGCTGCCTCGCCGCCGCTGCCAAGGCGCTGGGAGACAGCCCGGTCGCGGGAAAGCGCATCATCGCCTTCAGCGATCTGGCTGCGCACTCCATCCGTCTGGACGCGCCGCCGCCGTTGGTCCCGCCACCGCCGAACGCTCCAGCGGGCGCGCAAGGTATCCGCCCCAACGTGGTCCTCGTCGATGCGGCGCGCGGCAGCGAGCTTCCCAACGCCGCGGTCGTCGCCACGGCCGTGCGGCCCTCGGGGTCGCTGGGACCGCGTGGATACGAGGTGGTGGCGACCATCGCCAACTCCGGAACGCAACCGGTGTCGGGGCTGCAGGTATCGCTGAAGATCGGACCCAACATCGTCGCCAAGGGATTCGTCGACGTCCCCGCGCACGGAACGGCGAAGAAGACGCTGGCGGCGGTGCTGCCGGCCGGCGTGGTCAGCGGCCGCGTGGAGCTCGCGCGCGTCGAGGCGCAAGGGCTCGACGAGGACGACGGGGAGGACTTCGTCGTTCACGTGCCGAGGGACGTGAAGGCGCTGATCGTCGACGGCGCTCCCAGCAGCCTGCGCTCGCGCGACGAGGCGTTCTTCGTCGAGGCGGCGCTGGCGCCTGCGCGGACCGGGGGGCGCATCCACGCGCAGACCCTCGACGCAGACGCGGCGGCCAACGCTTCACTGGAAGGATACGACGTCGTCCTGCTGTTGAACGTGGCGGCCCCGCAAAAGGCGTTCGTCGAGAAGCTGCGGCAGGCGGCGAGCCAGCGCGGGATGGGGATCTTCCTCGCGCTCGGCGATCACGTCGATCCCGACGCGTACAACGCCGCATTCGGCGACCTGCTGCCCCGTCCGCTCCACCTGATCAAGACGGCGGCGGAGCCCGGAGCGCAGGGATCGGAGGAGCACGCCGCGCGCTTCGGCGTGATCGAGTGGGCGCATCCGCTCTTCCGCGTCTTTGGTCCGGCCGAGCGCGAGGGCCTGGAGAGCGCGCGCACCTTCCGCTATGCGCTCCTCAAGCCCGAGGGGCAGGCGCATACGCTCGCCTCGTACGACGACGGCGCCCCGGCGCTGATCGAGAAGCGCCTCGGGGCGGGCCGCGTCCTGCTCTACACGAGCTCCGCTTCGCGAACGTGGACCGATTGGCCCATCCGCGTCTCCTTCCTTCCCGTCCTGCAGCAGGCGGTGAGCTGGCTCGCCGACGCGATCGAGCAGCGGCAGCCGACGCCGGCGTTGGTCGGCGAGGAGCGGACGCTCGCGGCGCCCTCGGGAACGAGGGTGGAGAGAGTCCTTGGACCAGCAGGGGAGGCGCTGCAGCTCCGCCGGGAGACGGCGCATCCAGACGACGCCACCGTGGCGCTGCCGGCGCCCGGCCAGTACCGCGCGCTGGTCGCGCCCCCAGGTGTGCAGCCCCGGGAAGAGCCGACGCTGGCTTTCGTGGCGACGCTCGACCCGCGGGAGAGCGATCTTCGGCGCGTCGACGAGGCGGAGCTGAAGGCGCAGCTCGGTGGCTCAGGCTCGGCGCGGGTGGCCGCTTCGGCCGCCGCGGCGGAGGGCGCCCACGGTACTCCCCTGTGGAGCGGCCTCCTGCTGCTGGGCGCCTTGGCGCTCCTCGGCGAAGGCGCCCTGACCCGAAGGTAACGGCTCTGAAGCCGGATTTCGTTACGCGCGGCGTTCGGTGGGATCGATCGGGCGTTCGATGCGTGCTGCCGTCTCCATCAGCCGTTCCGCGAACTGGCGGTGCTCCACGGTTCCGCAGGATCCCGCTGCGGCGCGAGGATCGATGGCGCTGGCTGGACGGGCGAACTTCTGCAACGCCTCGACGCGGGAAGACGCCTCGGCGAGCCGCTCGCGGGGCAGGGGACCCGCCCGCGCGCCCCGGGCAATCGCGTCGATGGAGTCGTGCTGGTGTTGCAGCGTGTGGCAGACGAGGACCGCGTCGCAGCCGGCGTCGATGGACAGCTCCGCGGCGTCGGGCACGCCCCAGGTATCGGAGATGGCGTGCATCTCCAGATCGTCGGAGATGCAGCATCCGCGGAACTCGACGTCCTCGCGCAGCAGCCGCAGCGCGACCGGTGAGAGCGTGGCGGGAAGCCGATCGAGCGTTTCGAACCGGACGTGCGCCGTCATCACCGAGGCGAGGCCCGCCCGCGCAGCGGCGACGAACGGGACCAACTCGACCTCCCACAGCCGCTTGTCGTCGTGAGCGAGGCGCGGCAGCGTGAGGTGCGAGTCCTGCGAGGTGTCGCCGTGGCCGGGGAAGTGCTTCACGCAGCTCGCCACGCCGGCGCGCTCGAGAGCCTGCGCCATCGCGACGCCGAGCCGGGCGACGCGCCGCGGATCCCGTGAAAACGAGCGGTCGCCAATCACGGGGTTGCGCGGGTTGGTGTCGACGTCGACCACCGGCGCGAAGTCCAGGTCGATCCCGCAGGCGGAAAGCTCGCGGGCAATCATCTGGCCCACGCGCTCGACGACCACCGTTCCGTTCATGTCTCCGACGCCGCCCTGCTGATCGATCTCGCCGAGGCGGCGCATGCTGGGCCAGGCCGTCCAATGCGGAGGCTTGAGCCGCTGGACCCGTCCTCCTTCCTGGTCGATGCAGATCAGGAGCGGACCGCCGGCGGCGGCTTTCAGCGTTCGCGAAAGCTCCGCGACCTGACCCGGGTCGACCACGTTGCGGGCAAAGAGGATGACCCCCCCGACGCCGCGGCGGATGAGGTCCAGTTCGGAAGGGCTGGGAGCGTGTCCCTGGATCCCGACGAAGACGCAGCGCGCTGCCTCGCGGTCGAACTCGTCCATTTCCCTACCTCGGGCCGAAGGGCGGCCGCGAACTCTCGCATGGCGGGGTGCCGCGGGAAAGTCCGGTTGTTGTGCCAGCGTACGTGCGACCGGGTGTCGTCCGTGTGCTGAACGTACATGCAAACGTTTGATTACCGGACAGTTTTATTGCCGGGCGGACGATCGCCTGATAACCTTTCATGCTGGAGCCTGGGCGAAAGGTTCAAGGTGAAACGGACACTGGCGGTCGTGGTGCTCGCGGTGGCGCCGCTTGCGGCGCGGGGGGCTCAGTCCGACCGCGAGGCGTTGCGCAAGGCGGTCGAGCAACTGCTCTCGCAGCCGCCGCTCTCGAACGCCCGGGTGGCGCTCCAAGTGGAGTCGCTGGATGACGGGCAGGTCATCTACTCGCGCAATCCGGACGACCTCCTCAATCCCGCTTCCAATACCAAGCTGGTGACAGCCGCGGCGGGCCTGTTGCGCCTCGGTCCGGAGTACCGCTTCATCACCGACTATCTCGCCGACAAGCCGATGGCGCACGGCCGGATCGGCACCCTGTACGTGAAGGGCCGCGGCGATCCGTCGGTGACGACCGAGCGTCTCGACGGGCTGGTCTCCGACCTCTGGCACCGCGGCGTCCGCACCATCGGCGCCATCGTGCTCGACGACTCGTTCTTCGATCGGGAGGAGTTCGGGCCGGGTTGGGAACAGGAACCGAGCGACAAGGCCTGGGCCGCGGGCGTCGGCGCGCTCTCGCTCAACCACAACGCCGTCGCGATCTACATCACGCCGGGCGACAAGGTCGGCGCGCGGGCGAAGGTGGAGGTCGAGCCGGACTCCCGCGACTACTTCATCATCGACAACCGGGTGACGACCGTTCGCGCGAACGGCCGGCGCAAGCTGCGGCCGCGCGCCATTCCCGAGGGCGACCGGACGCGCATCGTCGTCGACGGCCGGATCCCGCTCCGCGCGGAGTCGATGGTCATGCCCCGGCGCGTGGGCGATCCGGCGTTCTATTACGGGCAGACATTGCGCATGCTGCTGCGGCAGCGCGGCATCCGCGTCACGGGCGGCGTCAAGCGAGGCGCGATTCCGCAGACGGCGTTGTTGATCCAGGGCTACGAGTCGCCCGAGCTGGCCGAAATCATCCGCGACATGAACAAGATTTCCTCGAACTTCATCGCCGAGATGGTGGTGAAGACGCTCGGAGCCGAGCTGAAGGGGACGCCGGGGTCGTGGCCCAAGGGCCTGGAAGTGGCGGAGGACCTGCTCGCCGAGCTGGGGATTCCCCGCGGAACCTACGTGCTCAAGAACGGCAGCGGACTGAACGACACCAATCGGTTCACCGCGCGCCAGCTCGCGACCCTCTTGCAGGCGGTGTGGAAGCGGTTCCCGGTGGCCTCGGAGTTCGTCTCCTCTCTGGGGATCGCGGCGCGCGACGGCACCATGCGCCTGCGCATGGAAGGTACCGACGCCGCCGGCCGGCTGCGAGCGAAGACCGGTACGCTCGAGCGGGTCACCGCGCTCTCCGGATACGTGCAGAGCCTCGGAGGCGAGCGATTCGTCTTCTCGGTGCTGGTGAACGACTGGTCGGGAAAAAGCGCTCCGGTCATTTCGTCCATCGATCGCCTCGGCGGCATGCTCGCCGCACTCGGCGCGCCCGAGGCGGGAGTGCGGGAAGCCGCACTGGCCGCGGCCACGCTGCCGCAGGAGGCGCAGCCCGCCGAGCTGAGGGCGCGCATCGCCACGTATGCGGGGCTCGCCTCGGCGGGCGACAAGAAGAACCTGCCCTTCCTGCGCTCCGCCCTGCGCAGCGAGCGCGATCCGCTGCTGCGCATCGTGCTCGCCGACGCCGTGTATCGGAGCGATCCGGATCAGGGCGGCGGTGTCCTCCTGGAGGTGATGCCGCCGTCGGCAGAGCTGTTCCTGCGGCTGCGCAGCGTCGGACGGGAGCTCGCGCTGCCGGTTCCGGCGGTGTCGTCGCTGCTAGACCTGGCCGTCGACGGCAGCGCCGAAGCGCTGGCCCGTCTCTTCGCCCTGGCGCCGCTCGCCCGCGGAACGCACCGGGACGAGCAGCTCGCTGCCCTCCTCTCCGACGGCCTCGTCGAGGTGGGCGACGCTTCCCCCGACGAGATGTTCACGGGGCTCCGCGCCGCGCCGGCCGCGCAGGCCCAGGCCGCCGTGGAGCTGGTCGCGGTGGGCGTCGAGCAGACCGGGACCGACGTCGCGCGCTATCCGCTCGCGCTCGCGCTGCGCAAGGAGATCGCGGACGCGAGCGCGCCCGACGCGCAGCTCGAGGTCTGGCTTGCCGCCATCGAGCGCCGTCCGGCGCGGCCGCCGGAGGCGGTGGTCCATGCGGCGCCACCGCAGGCGCCTGCACCGGCCGCGCAACCCTCCGCTGCGCCGACGCCACCGGGACCACCGGGCGCAAGCCCCGTACCCGTGCCGGCCGCCGCACCGGTCCCGGCGCCGACCCCGGCCGTCGCGCCGACCAAGGCCGATGCGGGGGCGCATCCCTCCTCGGCATCACGGACCGGCCCCGCAGTCCTCGTGACGCCGGCCACCGACGCCAAGCCGGCATCGGCTGTCTGCACCGCGCAGTCGCCGGCGTGCCCTGGCGGAGGCTAGCCCGGCGCGGGGTCGCGCTGGCTGTCCCGCAGCCCGCGGGGGTCGGCTTTTGCCTGTGTTTTGAGCCTTGATCGCAAGCTCCGTTGTCGGACCCCTGTGCTAGGGTGCGTCCCTCAATCCTGAAGCGAGGCGAGCATGGCGGGCAGCGTCAACAAGGTCATCCTGATCGGCAATCTCGGCCGCGACCCCGAAGTCCGGTACACCCCGAGCGGTCAGGCGGTGGCGAACTTCACCGTCGCCACCAACGAGGCGTGGACGGACAAGGCGGGCCAGAAGCAGGAACGAACCGAGTGGCACCGCATCGTCGTGTGGGGCAAGTCGGCGGAGAACTGCGGCGAGTACCTCTCCAAGGGCCGGCAGGTCTACGTCGAGGGCCGGTTGCAGACCCGCGAGTGGACGAACAAGGAAGGCGCCAAGCAGTTCACCACCGAAGTCGTTGCCAACCCCGTGGGAGGCGTCGTCTTCCTGGCCGGTGGCGACCGCGGCGGCGGAGGACGCGGGGCAGGGCGCGGATCCGGTGCACCGGCAGACGACTTCGGCGGCCCTCCTCCGGGGCTCGACGAGGCTCCTTCCGGCGGCCCGAAGCCCGCGGAGGACGACATCCCGTTCTGAGCGCCGCAAGGTCGGCGCTCAGCTTCGAGGCGGCTCGCCCGTCGTGAGCGCCAACCGGATCTCCGCCAGCGCCGCAGGGAAGGGCAATCGGCGCCGGACTGCGACGACATCGCCGTTCGCACCGCGCGCCGCCATGCGGATGGCGTCGGCCCGCTCGGGCCCGAGCAGGCGCGAGACATCGAGGCTCTTTCCCTGCTGCACACCGTCGGCCAGGTCGGAGGCGATGTCGCCGGCCGACCTCCCCAGCCGGGCGCAGAGATCCGCGAGAGTGGCGCCGGAAGCGCACAGCGCCCACAGCTCCGTCGCCGGCCGGACGCGCGCCGCTGGTCCGTAATCGGTCGGCGAAGGATGGTCGTGCCGCGCGCGCGGCTGCCCGAAGCACAGTTCGGGCTGCGAACGCGGTTCGCTGACGACCGGAGTGGTTTCGGCAGGCGGCGACTGGCGCGTGATCGCCACGACACGCTCTCCATAGCGCTGCCAGCGCCCGGGCCCGGCTCCCTTGACGGCCAGAAACCCCTTCTCGTCCTGCGGCAGCGCCCGGGCAAGCTCGCGCAACGTCGCGTCGTGGAACACGACATACGGCGGCACCCGCGTCTCGCGCGCCAGGTCCGTCCGCAGTGCCCGTAGCTTCTCGAAGACCTGCTGGTCGTAAGGGGTGTCGTCCGCGGACGGAGCCTCGGTTTGCTTCCGTTTGCGGGGCGCTGCCGTGACCTCCTCCGGCTCGGGCGCGCGGCTTCCTTTGCAGCTCTCGCATGCGTCGCAGGAACGAGGGGAATCGTCGTCGCCGAAATACCGCAGGAGATTGTGCCTACGGCAGCCGCGCGTGTCGGCGAACCGGACCAGCCGATCGAGCATCTGGCGCTCGCGGGCGACCCTCAGCTCGAGCAGCTCGAAATCGACCGCGAGATCGTCGGCGGAGACCGAGGGCGTAGCCACGAAGAATTGACCATCGCGAGCGAGCCCGCGCTCCAGATGGCCTGCGCTCTCGAGCAACCGGACCGCGCCGGAAAGCTCTGGCGCGCTGCAACCGCAGGATCTCGCGACCTCCTCGACGGATCCCTTGAGCAACGCGCGCGCGGCCTCCCAGGCGCGCTCCACCAGGTCGCGGGATGGCCGGCCCGCCTCGATCATCCGGCGCTGCATCATCACGTCTGCGAAGTTGAAGAGGAGCAGAGCGTGGCTGCCCAGGCCGTCGCGGCCGGCGCGTCCGATCTCCTGGTAGTACGCCTCGAGGGAGCGGGGAACGTCGAAATGGGCGACGAACCGGATGTCCGCCTTGTCGACGCCCATTCCGAACGCGTTGGTGGCGACGATGACGCGCGCCTCCCCACGCACGAAGCGTTCCTGCACCGCCGTCCTCTCGGCGTCGCCCATGCCGGCGTGGTAGCCCACGGCGTCGATCTCCGAGGCGCGCAGGACGCCCACCACCTTCTCAACGTTCTTGCGCGTCGCGGCATAGACGATGCCGGGGCCGCCCGACCGCGACAGCGCGACGAGACGGCCCAGCTTGTCCTTGTCGCCGGACACGCGCAGCACCTCGATGAAGAGGTTGGGCCGGTCGAACCCGGCCACGAATACCCGCGGATCGCGCAGCTCGAGTGCGTCGGCGATGTCGCGGCGCACTTCCGGCGTCGCGGTGGCGGTCAAGGCGAGGACGCGTTCCGCGCGAACCTGCTCGCGTGCCCGGGCGAGCTGCTGGTACTCCGGCCGGAAGTCGTGTCCCCAGGCGGAGATGCAGTGCGCCTCGTCGACCGCGAGGAGCGGGACCGTGAGGTCGGCCATGGCCGAGAGGAAGGAAGGGGACTTGAACCGTTCCGGAGCCACGTACACGAGGCGGTATTCGCCCCGGCGCAGCGCGCCCTGACGGTCCTGCCGTTCGCTCTCCGGCAGCGAGCTGTTCACGAACGTGGCCGCGATTCCGCGTGCGCGCAGCGCATCGACCTGGTCTTTCATCAGGGCGACGAGCGGCGAGACCACCACGGTGGTGCCCTCGAGCAACAGCGCCGGAAGCTGATAGCAGAGGCTCTTGCCGCCGCCCGTCGGCAGGATGGCGATGGTGGGCCGGCCGGAGAGCACCGACCGGACGATGGCCTCCTGTCCCTTGCGAAAGGCGTCGTACCCGAAATGCTGCTTCAGGGCGTCGAGCAACTCCATCTCCATTCTCCTTACCCCACGCCTTCGCGCGGAACGAGTGAAACCGCATCCGGCGGCCCGCACGCGCCTTCGACGGCACTGTGCAACCCGGCCTCTGCCAGCACCAGGTGATCGACGACGCGAACGCCGAGCGCGTGCCCGGCCTCGTCGAGGAGCAGCTGCAGCCGCTGGTCCTCGCCGGAAGGCGCCGGATCACCCGAAGGGTGGTTGTGCACGAAGACGATGGCTGGAGCGCGGTGCACCAGCGCCGGTGCGAACGCCTCGCGCGGTGAGACCGAGCACTGCGTCAGTCCTCCGCGCGCGATCTGCACGCAGCGGATCTCCTGCAGCCGCGCGTTCATCAGGACCACCCAGAATTCCTCGTGCGGGAGATGCGCGACGCGGCCCCAGAGAACCGCCGCGACGTCCCGTGCGCGCAGCAGGCGCCGGCGATCCGCGGCCGGCGCCAGCGCCACTCTCCGCCCCAGCTCGAGCGCGGCGATCACGCGCCCGGCGAGCGCAGCGTTCATCCCCGCTTCGAGCAGCAGCTCGCCCGCGCTCGCGCGCCGCAACGAAGAGAGGCCGCGCGAGAGGAGGCGGCCGGCGAGCACCTCGTCGCGGCCGCCGAGGACGACGCGCAGCAGCTCCGCATCCGGCAGCGCCGCCGCGCCCTCGCTCAGGATTCTCTCCGCCTGTCTCACGCGGTCTGGGCAATGCAGCGCACGTGCCAGGGCCGTTCCGTGGAGCGGGTTCCATTCCCGGGCTCCCGGACCGACACCCCGGTCCAGAAACGCGACCGATCAGAAGCGCGCGCTGAGCGCGAAGAACGCCTTGATCTTGTCGTTGGTCTCGCGCAGGCGCGCCGACAGCGTGCGCACGAAGGTCCAGAGAAGCTCGTAGGCGAGATCCTTGTGCAGGAACATCAGCTCTTCCAGATCCGCCTTCTGGATCACGTACAGGGTGCAGGGAATGTTCGCGGTGGCGTCGGCGCTCCGCGGCGTATCGTCGATCAGCGCCATCTCGCCGAAGTAGCTGCCGGACTCGAGGATGGCCAGCGCCTCCTCGCCGACGCCCGGAACCATCTTGGAGATGCGCACCTTGCCGGCGCCGATCAGGTACATCTCGGTGCCCACTTCGCCCTCTTGGAAGATCTTCTCGTTCGCGCGCACCTGCTTCTGCGTGGCGATGTTCGCCACCTTGTCCAGATGGTCGGCGGTGAGGTTGGCGAAGAGCGGAATCTTCTTGAGCTGTGCGGGATCCAAGGTCTCCCCGGGCCGCTTTTCACTGTACCAGAAGGTCCGGGCGGTCGCCCTTTTCCGAGGTAGACTGCGCCGCACGTTGCAAGGAGCCATCGTGGAGAAGCACCAGGTCGTCATCATCGGATCGGGTCCAGCGGGATACACGGCGGCCATCTACGCGGCGCGCGCGAATCTCAAGCCGCTGCTGTTCTCGGGGCTGCAGCCTGGCGGCCAGCTGACGATCACCACCGACGTCGAGAACTACCCCGGCTTTCCCAAAGGCGTGCTGGGGCCGGAGATGATGGAGCTGTTCCGTGCGCAGGCCGAGCGATTCGGGACGGTGATCATCGACGGCGTGGTCACGAAGGTCGACCTGTCGCGGCGGCCGTTCCACATCGAAGGCGACGGCGGCCACAAGATGCTCGCGGAGACCGCGATCATCGCCACTGGCGCGTCCGCCAAATGGCTCGACATTCCCTCGGAGAAGCTGCTCTCCGGCCATGGCGTCTCCGCCTGCGCCACCTGCGACGGCTTCTTCTTCCGCGGCAAGGAGGTCGGCGTCGTGGGGGGCGGCGACACCGCCATGGAAGAGGCGACCTTCCTCACCAAGATGGCGAGCAAGGTGACCGTCATCCACCGTCGCGAGGCGCTCCGCGCCAGCAAGGTGATGCAGGAGCGGGCGATGGCCAACCCGAAGATCGCCTGGGCCTGGAACCAGGAAGTGACCGAGATCCTCGGCGAGAAGCAGAGCGGCGTGCGCGGAGTCCGCACCCGGGACACGCGGACCGGAGAGATGCGCGAGATCCCGATGGGCGGTCTCTTCATCGCCATCGGCCACGAGCCCAACACGTCGCTCTTCAAGGGCCAGCTCGCGATGGACGAAGTCGGCTACATCAAAGTGGCGGCGGGCACCACGCGGACTTCCGTCCCCGGAGTGTTCGCCTCGGGCGACGCGGCCGATCCCGTCTACCGGCAGGCGGTGACCGCGGCGGGAACCGGTTGCATGGCTGCGATCGACGCCGAGCGCTTCCTCAGCTCCGGAGGGACGCACTAGAACGACTAGCGCGGAACCTTCTTCGCCCGGGAAGCCGGGGTGAGCGGCTGATCGGGCCGCGGCTGCGGCGCCTCGTCGTTGCGGTTCCACTCGCCCGTGCGTCCGCCGCTCTTGTGCACGAGCCGCACGGAAACCACTTCCATCCCGCGGTCGTGCCGCTTGGCCATGTCGTAGATGGTCAGCGCCGCGGCCATCGCCGCGGCGAGAGCCTCCATCTCCACGCCGGTGCGCTCGATGGCGTGCACCCGAGCCTCGATGCGAACCACGCCCGCGCCCTCGTCGCAGGCAACGTCGACGTCGGCGCCGGCAAGGACGATGGGATGGCAGAGCGGCAGGATGTCCGGAGTCCGCTTCGCGGCCATGATGCCCGCCAGCCGCGCCGCGGCCAGCGCGTCGCCCTTCTCCAGCCGGCCCTCGTTGAGGAGCTTGAGCGTCTCGCGCGAGCAGCGGAGCTCGGCGCGCGCGATCGCCACCCGCGACGTGCGATCCTTCTCCCCGACGTCGATCATCTTCATGGTGGGAGTCTATAGCCCGCGATCGCGGAGCTGCTCGTCGTCCTCGCCATTGAGGTGGCCGACCTCATGCATCAGGGTGTCGCGCACTTCGCGCCGCAGCTCGTCGTCGTTGTGGGCAGCGCGGGAAAGGTTTCGCCGGTAGAGCAGGATGGTCGGACGGGCCTCCGGCGAAGCGGTCTCCGCGGCCGGCCGGAAGAGGCCGAGAATCCCCGGCGACAGCGGAGGATCGGTGGCGACGAGGTCGCCGACGTCCGGCAGGTCCGTGACCTCGAAATTCGCCTTCGCCAGGCCGGCCTTGATCGACGGTGGCAGCTTCTCGAGCTCCTCCTGGACGATCGTCTGGAACACGGTGCGCGGCGCCTGCGCCGTCGGCTTGAACGCTTCGGGGTCCAGCTTGTGCGCTCGCGCGAAGTGTACGGCGGCCGCTACGTCGTCCTGCGCGCGCTCTGCAATCAGCCCGAGGTAGTGCTCGGCCCACGCGTCTGGCGTCTCGGCGGCGAGCCGCAAGAGCTCTGCCTTGGCCTGATCGAATCTGCAGAGCTCGAACAAGGCGACGCCCTTCTCGCGCCTCGCCTCGCGATCCTTCGGCTCGTACTCCAGCGCTTTGGTGGCGGCGGCCAATGCGTCGCCCGGGCGGCCGAGGTCGTCGAGCGCCATCGCCTGGAGAAGGTGCAATTCCTTGAGCAGCGAGCGGTCGCGGCCCTTCTGCGCGCGCGGCAGACCTCGCTTCACGTACTGGAGCGCGAGCTCGAGATCGTCCCGGGACCCCAGCCGCCGCACGTGGAGATCGGCGGCGGAGCGCAGGATCTCCGGATCGTCCGGGTCGAGAGCCATCGCCCGGGCGTACGCGGTGCGCGCCTCGTCGATGTGGCCCAATTCCGCCAGCGCGGCGCCGCGGAAATGGTGCGCGGCCACGCTGGCCGGATCACCGCGGCTCGCCTCGCGTGCGCACTCGAGCGCGTTCTCGTAGCGGCCTGCCTCGAAATCGCGCGCCGCCTCGTTCAGCAAGTCGGGGAGCGCCGCTTCGCGGCCTCCGGCGACGTTGAGGCACGGTGCCGGGGGAGCATGGGCCTCGCGGCGCGAGTCGGAGGAGGCGGCATCGAGCGGCTTGGCGACGGACGCCGACGGGCCGCCGACGAGCGATGACTTCTGCAACGGAATGAGTGGAGGGACGACGGCGACGGACTGCTCCCTGCACGAGATCGCGGCAACCGAGGCGACGGTGACCACGAGCAGGTAGCGGGGGAGCTTGTGTGTCATCGCTGGCTTGTCGAACACTCGGGCGCGCCCTTGGCCTTCCCGACAGGCGGGCCGCGCGGCACCCACACGGTACCACACGCCGACTGACCGAGCAGACCCTCCAACGCCAGTGTGTCTGGCAATCGGGCTCGACTCAAGTTCCGTTTCGCCGCCGGCGTACGGAGAGCGCCGTCAACACAAAGGCGGCCAACCACCCGATCGTTCCATCGGCGTGTGAGCAGCCGTGGGAGACTGTGTCCGGCAGCTTTCCGCCGCCGATCCCGCTGCCGGCATCGAACGGCGGGTTGGAACCGCCGTCAGCCGGCGGCTGGCAGTTCCCGCACAGATCGCCGGGACCCCCCGCGTCGGCCAGCCCTGCGTCTGGCGTTCCCGCGTCCGGCGTGCCGGCATCCGGGGTTCCTGCGTCGGGCGCGCCGGCGTCGGGTGTTCCCGCGTCGGGGGTTCCGGCGTCGACGGACGGAGGCGGAGAGCCCGCGGGATACACGACGAGCCCGGAGCTGAGCGTCGCGTCGACCGTGACGCCGTTGAGCGTCACCGCGGACGCCGCTGGTGCATATGCCTGGAAGTCGCGGACCGGATTGCCGGTCACCGCCAGCGTCGTGCCGACGAGCTTCGTCTCGATCGCGTTCGCGCTCTGCGTGGACAGCAGGAGCCGTCCTCCGCTCTGGTCGGAGATGCTTCCGGGCCCGAACAGCACGGCGCGCGCCGGAGCTCCCGTCGCATCGCGCCCCGCCATGCCGACCTGCGAGCCGGTGAGCACGAGATCTCCCGCGCTCTTCCCAACCGCGCCGGCGCCGGCGAAGATCCAGCGTTCCTCGAGCGGCGAGCCCGGAGCGACTACGGCGCCGGCGCCGACGTCGGCGTCGTCGAGGCGGTTCACGGCAGTACGCGACGCCCACTGCGAAGTCGCCACCGGGATCAACGCGTGGAGGAACTGCACGTTCGCGGCGTTTGCCGAGGGCCGCACGCGCACCCAAAAAACCTGCCCGTCCGGATCGAACTGATCCATCAGCTGCGCCGTCTGTGTGCCGGTGGTCGCGGTCCACGAGGACGGAGCAAGCACGCGAATGCCGAGGGACTGCTGCGCCTTGCCGATGCCTTGCACCCAGCCCGAGGCCGTGTCGACGGAGACGCCGTCGTTGAAATGGCAGATCCAGTCGTAGGCGTGCGCGCTGGCCGCCTCGACGTCGTCGCGCACCAGCGCGTACCGTCCGCGCGCGAGCACCACGATGCGATCCCAGCGCGAGATCCCCAGCGCGGTCGCGAAGAGCTTCGCACCCGCGCCTCCGGCGATGGCGTAATCGGCGGTGCCGGTGGGCGTGAAGAGCGGCGTCGACACGCGGTTGAAGAACCATCCGTTGCCGTAGTTCGAATCCGAGACGCGCGTGTCGCCGAGCTGTCCGGTGCCGTCGACGAGGATCGCGTTGTGATACGCGGTCTGGTTCGCGGGGTACTGGTAGTCGGTGCTCCTGCCGGCGTCGTAGCCCATCGCCTCCGGCGCAAGCCACACTCCACGGCCGAAGAGCCAGAAGGTCATGTCGTCGTTGTGGTCGTGGCCCCAGTCGAGCCAGCCGCCTGCCGGCGACCCCTGGACCGCCAGCCGGTTGAAGTTGACGCGCCCGCCGTACACGCCGGCCTTGAACCCCAGCGCCAGATCGCCGCGATCCCACGTCGTATGCAGCGCGGCCGACCCGATGTCGGTGAAGAACCCGTCGAGCGGCAGCGTGTGTGGGTCGGAGGCCGCGACCGTCGCGTCGTAGCCGATGAACTCGAACACGTCGTACCAGAGCTCGGGAAGGAAGTTCCCGCGGCCGACGGCGTTGATGTACCGCTGCGCGGCCGCCTCTGCGAATCCGTCGCCGAACCGCGAGGCAACGAAGCGGCTGATCTGCATCACCATCTGGCCCGGCCAGTGTGTGAAGTCGCCGAAGGGCAGAATCACCTGCCGCGGCGCGTCCGGAATGCCTGCGTAAAGGAAGAAGAGGCCGTACCCGCGCAGAAGGCCCATGTCCGTGTAGTCGGAGCCGGCGCGGCGCATCGCCTGCCAGAAGGGCAGCGACATGGCGAGCCCATACCCTTCGTAAGGCAAGCCCTCGTGCCAGGACCCATCCGGGATGAGGCCGACCGTCTGCTGCAGCATGTCGAGGTTGCCCTGCGCGAGGGAAAGCCAGTTGGAGGCGCGCGAGTCCTCCCCTTGCAGCACCAGCGCCGCCATCCCCAGGCCGGCCGTGTCGATCCAGTTGTGGTTCTGCAGGTACTCGTCGACCCACCACGCGTCGGGCATGTACGCCGCGACCTTCTCCGCCTCGACGCCGATCCTGTTCGCGATCGTCGCCTGATCCGCCGCCGACAGCGTCTCGTAGATCCAGTCGTACGCGACGGAGTTGCCGAGCAGCATGTGGGCGGTGTTCAGGTCCGGGCCGCCGAGATCGGCGGTCTCGCCGTTGTCCCAGCTGCTCCAGTCTGCGTAGGTGAGAAGTTGGCTCCGGGCCATCGCGGCGTACTGCGCGTTGCCCGTCATCTGGTACGCGAACGCCCAGACCGCGACCTGGTTCCCGAGGAACCGGTAGTCGTCGTAGTCGCCCGGCGTCGGCGCCGGGTCGTTGAGGTGCTGATCGAGGATGGCGGTGATGTGCGAGGCGATCGCCGCGTGCGTCGTTTGCGCGGACTGCCGCAGGGCAGGGACGTCGGAGGCGCCGAAGAACAGCGACGGATGCGTCGCCGCGATCAGGGCTGAGACGAGAGCCAGCAAATACGCCTCCTCGAGGCGCGTGCCCGGCTTCCGGCGACGTTCACCCAGCGGTCCGCGGGATTGCGGAAGCGCTGCCCCTTCCCGGCCAGCCGCGCCCTCCCGCCAGGGGAGAGCGCCGCGCCGGTCGAGGAGAAACCCTACGGGGCCTCGCTGGGTTGGGTCGAGGTGTGAAACCGCACACCCTTGCGTATCCGGCTCACGCCTGAAGGAACGCGAGCGGTCCTTCGAAAAAGACGCGCCGTCGCAGCTCGTCACTCAGACCGGCGGCCTTCAGCGCCTCGGCGGCCTTGGGCAGCGCGAGCAGATCGGTCGGGCCTTCGCCGATGTCGCTCGTGAGGACGATGCCGTCGGCGCCGTGCTTCGAGATCAGCGCCGCGGCGGCTTCCGCCTCGAAGAGGCCAGGCTGCAGGGTGAGGCCGGCCCAGCATCCGATGCCCCGGGCGAGCGCGAAGGTTTCAGCGTTCACGTGATCGACGAGCACGCGCTCAGGCTCCACCGCCGATTCCTTCAGCAGCGCGAGCAGCCGCCGCGTTCGCGCCGCCTTCTTCCGGTCGGGAGTGTGCACGATCACCGGCTTGCGCAGTCGGGCGGCAAGCTCGAGCTGGCGCGAGAGGATCTCTTCCTCGCGCTCGCCGCCGTCCTGCAGGCCGAGCTCTCCAAGGGCGACTACCCGCGGATCGTCGAAATAGTGCGGCAGCCGCTGCAGCAGGTCGTCGACGCCGTGCCAGGGGATCCGCGAAGGATGCAGCGCCAGCGCCACCATGGGCCGGATGCCGGCCTGCCGGAGGCGCGCGGTCTGCACGCGGACCAGCTCGTCCCAGTGCCGCCGCAGATCGGCAGCGCTGCCCGCCCCTGCGTCCCGGGCGCACGTCACCGCAGCTTTCACGCCGAAATACGCCAGCGTCGCCAGATCCTGGTCGGGAATCCCGTCGGCGTGCAGGTGCAGATCGACGAACATGTGGAGGACGCTAACATGTGGCATCCACTTGGCAGGAGGCGGCCGACTGCCTACCAAACCGGGACAACTGCGCGGGGGGAAGGTCTTGTCGGAAGCCGGACAGAAGATCGCCGCCGTCGTGCTCGCCGCGGGCAAGGGCATGCGGATGAAGTCGGAGAAGGCGAAAGTGCTTCACGAGGCCTCGGGACGGCCCATCGCGTTCTTTCCCATCCGGGCGGCCCTGGCCCTCGACGCGTCGCCCGTGGTGGTCGTGATCGGGCACCAGGCAGACGTCGTGCAGGATGTGCTCGGACGTCAGTTCGCCGGCGCGCCCGTCCGCTTCGCGGTTCAGGCGCAGCAGCTCGGCACGGCGCATGCCGTGCTCTGCGCGGAGGAAGCGCTTCGCGGGTTCGAGGGAAGCGTCCTCATCCTCGCGGCCGACGTTCCGCTGATCCGCGTCGAGACGTTGCAGAAGCTGATCGCGGCGCGGCAAGGCGCGGACGTCGCGCTGATCACCTGCAAGGCCACCGATCCGACCGGGTACGGCCGCGTCGTGCGCCGCCGCGACGGCACGGTGGCGAAGGTCGTCGAAGAGAAGGATGCCTCGGTGGAGGAACGCAAGATCTCCGAGATCAACGCCAGCATCTACCTCGCGGACGCGAGATTCCTCCTCGGTGCGCTGCGGGGGGTGGGACGCAACAACGCCCAAGGCGAGTACTATCTGACCGACATCGTCGCCAGGGGCCGCGCGGTTGCGGTCGTGGCGGAGGAGAGCGAAGTGTCCGGCGTCAACGATCGCGCGCAGCTTGCCAGGAGCGCCGCGCAGCTTCGCGAGCGGCGCAATGCGCAGCTGATGAAGGACGGCGTCACCTTCCTCGACCCGGACGTCACGTACGTGGACGAGGGCGTGGAGGTGGGCGCCGACACGGTCCTCGAGCCGATGGCGTCGCTCCGGGGCAAGACACGGATCGGCCGCGGCGTCCGCATCGGCCAGGGCTGTGTGATCGTGGACAGCGAGATCGCCGATGGCGCCGAGATCCTGCCGTACTCTCATTTGACGGAGTGCCGGGTCGGGGCACGTGCCACGGTCGGGCCGTTTGCGCGCTTGCGGCCGGGTGCACAGCTTGCCGAGCAGACGCACGTCGGCAACTTCGTGGAGCTGAAGAATACGGTGCTCGGAAGGGGGAGCAAGGCAAGCCATCTGACGTATCTTGGCGACGCCGTGATCGGCGAAGGCTGCAACATCGGGGCGGGCACCATCACCTGCAACTACGACGGGGTGAACAAGCACGTCACCACCATCGAGGACGGCGCTTTCATCGGCAGCGACACGCAGCTGGTGGCTCCGGTGACCGTGCGCAAGGGCGCCTACGTGGGAACGGGCACTACGGTTCGGGAAGAGGTTCCGGCGGGTGCGCTCGCAGTGAGCGCGGGCAAGCAGCGGAACATCGAGGGGTGGGTCGAACGGAAAGCGCCGAAGAAGGCGTCGAAGAAAGCCTAGGGAGAACCGGGATCATGTGCGGCATCGTGGGATACGTCGGGGATGAGCAGTGCGCAGGCCTGCTGGTCGAGGGGCTGCGGAAGCTGGAGTACCGCGGATACGATTCGGCCGGCGTCGCCGTCCTTGGCGACAACGGCCTGTCGGTGGTGCGGGCCAAGGGCAAGCTGTCGAATCTGGAGAAGCGCCTCGGCGAGTCGATGCCGAAGGGCGCCACCGGCATCGGCCACACCCGCTGGGCCACGCACGGCAAGCCGTCCGACGAGAACGCGCACCCGCACAAGTACGGCGGCGTGGCGGTGGTCCACAACGGGATCATCGAAAATCATCTCGAGCTGAAGGAGGCGCTGACGCGGGCGGGGCACAAGTTCAGCTCCGAGACCGACACCGAGATCTTCGCCCACCTGATCCAGGTGGAGATCGAGAAGGGATTGCAGCTTCCCGAGGCGGTGCGCGCAGCGCTCGGCAACGTGAGAGGAACCTACGCGCTGGCCGTCGTCTCCGAGAAGTTTCCCGAGATGCTGGTCGTCTCCAAGAACGCGAGCCCGCTGGTGGTGGGTCTCGGCCAGCATTGCAACTTCGTCGCTTCCGACGTCCCCGCCATCCTCGCGCACACCCGCGACGTCATCTACCTGGAGGAGGGCGACTTCGCGGTGATCACCAAGCAGGGCGTGGAGCTCACCGACAAGGCCGGCCACAAGCTCTCCCGCGGCGTGAAGCGCATCGAGTGGACTCCGACCATGGCCGAGAAGAACGGCCACAAGCACTTCATGCACAAGGAGATCCACGAGCAGGCGCGCGCGCTCACTGACACCATCCGCGGCCGCGCCAGCGTCGAGGAGGGCGACGTCTACCTCGACGGCTGCCATCTGGACGCGAAGATGGTCCAGAGGTTCTCCAAGGTCCAGATCGTCGCCTGCGGAACGAGCTGGCACGCCTCGCTCACCGGCAAGCTGATGATCGAGACGCTGGCCCGGATGCCCGTCGAGGTGGACCTGGCGAGCGAGTTCCGCTACCGCGAGCCGCTGGTCGATGGAAACACGCTCTGCATCGCGGTCTCGCAATCGGGGGAGACGGCGGACACGCTGGGCAGCTTCCGCGAGGCGAAGGCGCGCGGGGCGCGGGCGCTGGCCATCTGCAACGTGGTAGGCAGCGCCATCGCCCGCGAGGCGGACGACGTGCTCTACACGCACGCCGGTCCCGAGATTGGCGTCGCCTCGACCAAGGCGTTCACCACGCAGCTCGCGGCGTTCTTCCTGCTGGCGGTGCGGCTCGGCCGCCTGCGCGGCACGCTCTCGGCGGCCGAAGCGCAGCGTCATCTGCAGGCGCTGAACGAGGTCCCGATGCTGGTCGAGCGGGTGCTCAAGTACGAGGACATCATCAAGCAGGCGGCGTACCGGTTCAGCCAGGCGCGCGATCTGCTCTTCCTCGGGCGGGGGCCGCAGTACCCGGTGGCGCTGGAGGGCGCGCTCAAGCTGAAGGAGATCTCGTACATCCACGCCGAGGGCTACGCCGCCGGCGAGATGAAGCACGGGCCCATCGCGCTGATCGACGAGAACATGCCGGTGATGGTGCTCGCGCCGCGCGACTCGGAGAGCGAGCCGGGCGTCAACTACGAGAAGATCCTCGGCAACATCCAGGAAGTGCGGGCGCGCGGCGGGCGGGTCATCGCCATCCACTCGGAGGGCGATGCGCGGGTGCCCTCTCTCGCGGAGGCATCGATTCCGCTGCCGCAGACCAACCCGCTGCTCATGCCGATGGTGTCGGTGATCCCGACGCAGCTCTTCAGCTACCACGTCGCCGATCACCGCGGCACCGACGTCGACCAGCCCCGCAACCTCGCCAAGTCGGTCACGGTCGAGTAGCGCCGACTCGACGGAGCGGGGTAGAAAACGCTCCATGCGTATTGTCGTCGTCGGGACCGGCTACGTCGGCCTGGTCGCAGGGGTATGCTTCGCAGACTCGGGGCATGCGGTGGTGTGCGTCGACGTCGACGCCGCGAAGATCGATGCCCTGAAGAAGGGCGAGAGCCCGATCTACGAGCCGGGCCTCGATGAGCTGCTGCACAAGAACATCGCGGCGGAGAGGATCAGCTTCTCCACCGCGCTGGCGGACGCGATGCGCGGCAGCGACGTGGTGTTCATCGCCGTCGGCACCCCGCAGCGCGACGATGGCGACGCCGACTTGCGCGCGGCCATGTCGGTCGCGCAGCAGGTGGCCGACTGCGCCGAGCGCTACACCGTGGTGGTGAACAAGAGCACGGTGCCGGTGGGGACCGCCGCGCGCATGCAGGCGGAGATCGCTGCGCGCGCGAAGGTGGAGATCGACGTCGTCTCCAATCCCGAGTTCCTCAAGGAGGGCGCCGCCATCGACGACTTCCAGCGGCCGGACCGCATCGTCATCGGGTCTCCCAGCGAGCGGGCGAAGGCGATCATGGCCGAGCTGTACGCGCCGTTCGTCCGCACCGAGAGCCCGATCTACTTCATGGACCCGCGCTCCGCGGAGCTGACCAAGTACGCCGCCAATGCCATGCTGGCGACGCGCATCTCGTTCATGAACGACGTGGCCATGCTTTGCGAGCGCGTGGGCGCGGACGTGGACTCGGTGCGCAAGGCGATGGGTGCCGACGAGCGCATCGGTCAGAAGTTCCTCTTCCCGGGATGCGGCTACGGAGGGAGCTGCTTCCCCAAGGACGTGAAGGCGCTGATCGCCACCGCGCGCAACCACGGCCTCGACTTCACGCTGCTCTCGGCTGTGGACGCGGTGAACGACCGGCAGAAGCGGCTCCTCGCGCAGAAGGCGCGGGCGCATTTCGGCGCCGGCAAGTTGCGGGGAAAGAAGCTCGCCGTGTGGGGCCTCGCCTTCAAGCCCAAGACCGACGACGTCCGCCACGCTCCGGCGCTGGCGCTGATCGACGAGCTGCTGGCGGAAGGAGCCGTGGTCGCCGCGCACGACCCGGTGGCGATGGACAACGTCCGCCGCGAGTTCGGCGACAAGATCCAGTTCGTCAACAACCCTTATCTCGCCGTCCAGGGCGCCGACGGGCTCTTCCTCGTCACCGAATGGAACGAATTCCGCCAGCCAGACTTCGCTCGCATCAAGGCGGCGATGCGCCAGCCGGTCCTCTTCGACGGACGCAACATCTGGAATCCGGCCCGCCTGCGCGCGTTGGGATTCTCGTACTACGGGGTCGGCAGGAGCGCCTGAGCGGCGAGGAACCGCTCGATCCTCTTCCACAGCGCGGGAAGGTCCGCCGTCAGCTCGTGCCCTTCGTCGAGCTCGATGAGCCGGGCGCGCCCTTCCATGCGGCGGACGAATTCGCGGGCGAGAGCGGGATCGACCACCTCGTCTCTCGATCCCTGGATGACGAGCGTGGGGCAACGGGGGAGGGGAAAGCCCTGATGTCGGCCGGCATCCTCGAGAAAGGCCCAGGAGAGCTCCTCCTTCCGCCCGCGGGCGTAGTGATCGAACGCATACCGTCCGCGGCGCCGCCATTGCGCGACCTCCTGCGGGCCCATGCGCGCCGCCCAGCGCGGCGCCAGATCGAACGCAGGGGCGAGCAGCACGAGCGCTCTGGCGCGCTCGGGACGCATGGCCGCCCAGGTGGCCGCCGCGAATCCGCCGAGGGAGGATCCGAAGAGGATCGCCGGCTCATCCTCGCCTGCGAGTCCGTCGATCCGCGTGAGCATCCGCGAGACGGTGAGGTCGAAGAACGACGGCTCGTTGAAATCCGGGATCGCGAGCTCGACGCCGCGTTCGTGCAGGCGATCCCTGGCGAAACGCCCCTTGCTGGAGCTCGGGCCGCTCGCGAATCCGTGCACCCAGAGGAAGCGCATCGGGCTCTTTTATCCCGTGCCGGCGCAGAGCTGTGCTAGATCGCGCGCCGGCCATGCACCGCTTCAAGCCCTTGCTCCTGCTCGGCTTCGTGCTCACTGTCACGCAGGCCGCCGGCTGCGGCAACGCCTGCCTCAAGCTGGCGGATCAGATCTGCAACTGTCAGCCGGACGACGTCTTGAGGTCGGGGTGCCAAGCCCAGGTCAGGCAGCAGGAGAAGGTTTTTTCGATTCGGAACGAAGACGAGCAACTCTGCCAGGCGAAGCTGGACGCCAACGAATGCACTTGCGACAAGCTGACCACGCCGGAGGGAAGACAGGCGTGCGGACTCGCCTACACCTTCGCTCCGACGGAGACACCCGCTGCCACGCGCTAGCCGGGGGGGAACGCTGATGTCGAAGGTGTGCGTGACCGGCGTGGCGGGCTTCATCGGCGGGCATCTCGCCGAGACCCTGCTTCGCGAAGGGCACGACGTGGTGGGGCTCGACGATTTCTCCAGCGGCAAGCGGGACACGGCGGCGCTGCTCGCGAAACATCCGAAGTTCACGCTCATCGAAGGCTCCGTCGCCGATCGCGAGACGGCGCGGCGGGCCGTGGAGGGGTCCACCTGGGTGTTTCATCTCGCAGCCATTCCCTCGGTGCCCCTGTCCATGGCGGAACCGGAGAGGACCAATGCCGTGAACGTCGGCGGGACCGTCAACGTGCTGGAGGCCGCCCGGGCGGCGGCCGTCAGCCGGGTGGTGCTGGCCTGCTCGTGCGCGGCGTACGGCGACAGTCCCGAGCAACCCAAGCACGAGAACCTGGTCCCCCGCCCGATGAGCCCTTACGCGGCGCAGAAGATCGCCTGCGAGCTGTACGCCCAGACGTATACGCGCGCGTACGGCCTGCCGTGCGTGGCACTGCGGTTCTTCAACGTCTACGGGCCGCGGCAGGACCCGAAGAGCGAGTATGCCGCCGCCATCCCCCGGTTCACCACGCGGCTCCTCGCCGGGCAGCGGCCCATCGTGTTCGGAGACGGGCTGCAGACGCGCGACTTCGTCCATGTCGAAGACGTCGTCCGCGCGAACCTGCTCGCGGCAATGAGCGAGAAGGCGCCGGGCGAGGTGATCAACGTCGCCAGCGGGCGCAGCTCGTCCCTGCTCGATCTGATCGCCACGCTCAAGCAGGTGATCGGCGAGTCCGCGGCGCGGGTGGAGATCGAGTTCCAGGCGCCGCGGCCCGGAGACCTCCGGGAGTCGTCGGCGGACATCTCCAGCGCGCGGGCGCTGCTCGGATTCGAGCCACGCCTGCAGCTCGCGGAGGGCCTCGCCGGCGTCGTGGCGTTCTTTCGAGGCGCCATGACCGGTTCAGCCTCGAGCAATAGCCGGCAAAGCCGCTCTAGATCGGCCTGAAACTCTCGAGCAGCGCCGCGATGTCCGCGGGCAGTGGCGACTCGAATCGCATCGGCTCCCCGCTCACCGGGTGCGGCAAGCTCAGCTCGCTCGCGTGCAGCGCCTGGCGCCACAGGCGCAGCTGGCGGCGCTCCTCGGCGGTGATCAGCTCGTCGAACATGCCCGGCGGCGCGGGCGAGCCGCCGCTCTCCGCCAACCGGAGGAAGATCTCCTCGGACGGGCCGTACAGCTTGTCTCCGAAGAGCGGGAATCCCGCCGCGTGCAAGTGCGCACGGATCTGATGCTGCCGGCCCGTGCGAGGAACGCAGCGGAGCAGGGTGGCCCCTTCATAGCGTCGAACCACCTCGCACGAGGTGAGGCAAGGAGCACCCGCGGCGTCGACGCGCACTTTCACCTTCACCCTGCCGCCGCCCACGACGAGCGGCAGATCGATGTCGAACCGGTCCTCTGGCGGCGAACCCTGCACCACCGCCAGGTAGGCTTTCTCGACCTCGCGGCCGGCGAAGGCGGCCTTCAGGCGCCGGGTGTGGAGGGACGAGCGTCCACAGGCAAGGAGTCCGCTGGTTTCCCGGTCCAGGCGGTGAGCAGGGTCCGGCTTTTCTCCGCGGGCATTGCGGTGCCGCTGCTCCAGGGCCCAGGTCAGCGTCGTCATGTGATAGCGCGCGGTGGGGTGCACGGCGAGGCCCGCGGGCTTGTCGACGACCAGCAGCGCCTCGTCTTCGTAGATGACCGGCACGTGCGGCGGCTCGCCCGAATCGCCCGGACTTCTCTTGCGCAGCGAGAAGCGCAGGCCGGGCCAGATCTTCGTGTGCGGAAGCAGCTCCGCCTCCGTGTGAACCAGGGCGCGGCCTCGGAGCAGGCGATCGAGACGGTCCGGCGGGAGCGGGCGCTTCAGCTTCTCCGCCACGTACGCGGCGAGCGTCCAGCCCGCGTAGTTGGGCTCGACCTCGTAATGGATGAGCGAATCGTCCGCCAGGCTGTCTCCCAGTCATCTGTATAACAACGGAAGTTGCGGTCCCCGACAGCCGTGCGCACGGTAGCCGGGTGAAGATTCTTCACGTCGTCGGAGCGCGCCCGAACTTCATGAAGGTGGCGCCCATCCTCGCCCAGCTTCGCCGGCTCGAGGGAGTGAAGCAGGTCCTGGTGCACACCGGACAGCACTACGACGCGAGGATGTCGGACGTCTTCTTCCGCGACCTCGGCATGCCGGATCCCGACGTCCACCTCGGCGTGGGGAGCGGCACCCACGCGCAGCAGACGGCGAAGGTGATGATGGAGATCGAGCCGGTCCTCGTCCGCGAGCGCCCCGACGTCGTGGTCGTGGCAGGCGACGTGAACAGCACGGTCGCCGTCGCCCTCGTGGCGGCGAAGATGGGCGTGGCCATCGCGCACGTCGAAGCCGGCTTGCGTTCGCGCGACTGGACGATGCCGGAAGAGATCAATCGCGTCCTCACCGACCGCCTCTCCGATCTGCTGTTCACGCCCTCGCGCGACGGCGACGAGAACCTGCGCCAGGAAGGGATCGATCCGGCGCGCGTGCACTTCGTCGGCAACGTGATGATCGACTCTCTCCACGCCGCTCTGCCGCGCGCGCGGGAAAGCCGCATCCACCAGCGCCTCGAGCTTGGCCGCGGCAACTACGCGCTCGCGACCCTGCATCGGCCGGCGAACGTCGACGAACCGGTCGCGCTCGGGCGCCTGCTTTCGGCGCTGACCGAAGTCGCGGCGCAGGTACCCGTGGTGTTTCCCATCCACCCGCGGACGCGCGCACGCCTCCCGCCGGACCTCGACGCGCCCGGCTTGAGGCTGGTGGAGCCGCTCGGGTACCTCGACTTCCTCGCCCTGATCGCGGACGCGAGGCTGGTGATGACGGACTCGGGCGGAATCCAGGAGGAAACCACGGCGCTCGGCATCCCGTGCCTGACGCTGCGCGAGAACACCGAACGCCCGGTGACGGTGGAAGTGGGGACGAACCAGCTCGTCGGGACCGACCCGGCGAGGGCGGTCGCGGCGGCGCGCGAGGTGCTCGCCGGCGGGGGCCGGCGCGGACAGATTCCCGAGTTGTGGGACGGGCGCGCGGCGGAGCGGGTGGCAGGGGTGCTGGTCGGGTTCTGCGAGAGGGGACGATGAAGCGGAAGACGAGAAGGCGGTTCGCGAAGTTGCGCCGTCTGCGTTCGCGGCTGTTCTAGCCGCTCCCGCACGAAGTGCGGGTATGCGGCTACGCAGCTGCTTTAAGCTGTACAGGCCCTCAAATGCGGCCTAAACGAGGCGCGTGCAGGCCGCGCTCATCGTTCCGGTCGCTTTGGCGGCGGCGCTCTGGCTGTGGTTCCTGGCCCGCGGGCGGACGCGGGGCAACCTGAAGCGGATCGCGCTACGGGTCACGCTGCTCGCCCTCGCCGGATTCCTCGTGGGCGTCGCAGCCCAGCGCGGCTTGCTATTGCACGCGTCGCCGGGCTTCCGGATCGCGCTGGTTCTCGCGGTGGTGATCGTCACCGTCGGGTACCTCTATCTCACGCGCTTCTGCGGCGCCTGCGGACGCATGGTGCGCAATCTCCGCATTCCGACCTGCCCGCGATGCGGCGCGTACCTTCCCCGCCACGGCATGACGGCGCGGTTGCGTCGCCCGGGCGACGAGCGGCTCTGGACGCCGAAGGACAGGCCGCGTCCCTCGCGCTCGCGTCATCCGGAAGGCCCCAGCGCGTGAACGGACACCTCGATCTGTCCGGGGAAGTCAAGCAAGGTCTGTTGCTCACCGGGGAAGTCGGCGCCGACGAGGTGACGCGTCTCTTTGCCGAGCACGGCGAGAGCGCGCTGCACCGCCTGCGCGGCGCGTTCGCGGTGGCCCTCTGGGACGAGAAGTCGAGGTCCCTGCTACTCGCGCGCGATGCCCTCGGACGAAAGCCGCTCTACTACTGCGTCTCCGGCAAGCAGATCTGGTTCGGGACGCGCTCGCCAAAAGCAGCGCCGCGCGGCCAGATCGACCGCGCCGCGCTCTCGGACTATCTCGAGCTCGGCTACGTTCCCGCGCCAGCCACGACCTGGAGCGCGGTGCGCAAGGTGCCTTCCGGACACCTGGTCCGGTTCAATGAGTCCGGCGCGCGCCTGGATCGCTGGTTCGAGACGCCGCTGCCCGGTTCCGGGCCCAGGCCCTCGCGCATCGCGGTGCGCGCGCGTTTGGAAGAGGCAGTCCGGCGGCGGCTCGCCGACCGGCCGGCGACGTTGCTCTCCGGAGGACTCGACTCGAGCGCGCTTGTCGCCCTGATGACCCGGCTTTCCGGCCGGGTTCGCACCTATGCAGCCGGAAGCGACGAGGACCTGGAGCTGGCGCGGCGGATCGCGGAGCGCTTCCGATCCGAGCACCATGAGCTGCGCGTCGTGCACCGGCCGGCGGAGGACCTTCCCGCCCTGATCGCCGAGGCCGGCGAGCCGTTCGCGGACCCGGCGCTGCTCGCCATGGCGGGACTTCTGCGGGAGATGCACGGACCGGTGCTCACCGGGGACGGCGCCGACGAGCTCTTCGCCGGCCACGTCCGCTACCTGCGGGCGGCGCGCATCCCGGAGCTGCGGCCGGCCGCGAGCGCGGCAAACCTGCTCCGCAAAGTGGCGCCGATCCGCCACCGCGGCACGTTGCACCGGGCGGCCGTGACCCTGCGGACCACCGGGCCCGAGCGCGCGCGCGCGCTGGTGGAGATCTTCACTTTCGAGGAGCGGGCGGCGCTCCTGGGGAGCTCGGCCCGGACGGCGCCGGGCCCGCGCACCGCCGATCTCGAAGGGCTGGAGGCGGCGCTGGCGTTCGATCTGGAGGTCTCGCTTCCCGACGACGTGCTCTTCCGCCTCGACGTCGCTGCGAACGGGCGCGACGTGCGCACGCCGTTCGTCGACGTCGATCTGGCGCAGACGGTCGTCCCGCCTCCCTGGAGGGAGAAGCTCGGCCGCCTCCACGTGCGCCGGCTGCTGCGGGAAGCGGTGGCGGATCTGCTGCCCCGCGACGTGCTCATTCGTCCTCCGCGGCCTCCCTCGGTCCCGATCGGCGCCTGGCTCCGGGGACCGCTGCGGCAGATGCTCCACGATCTCGTGCGGGCGCCGACCGCCCGGATCAGGACCCTGCTCGACCCGCGCGCCATCGATCGCGCGCTCGCGCAATCGCTCGTGCCTCGAGGGAATCCGCAGCAGGCGTGGACTTTGCTTTGCCTGGAGCTTTGGGCGCGCAACCAGCGCGGGTAACGGATCGGGAGGTCTTCAGCTCTTCGTGCCGAGCGGGACGACGACCGGGGCACCGAGCTCTTTGAGGGCGAGACGCAGCAGCTCCTTGGCTTCGTCCGGCGGGAGCTCGCCCGTGCGCTCCGCTTCGCGCAACGCGGTGACGGCTTCCTCCGGACGGTCGGTGAGGATGCGGAGCCGGGTCCAGAGGGCATGGAAGCGGACCCAATCGTCCCGGTCGTCCTCGGCGTCGAAGAGCCGTTGCGACGCCGCCCAGGAAAGGATCTCTTCCTCGAGTGGGACGGCCCCCTTGCGCAGCTCGGCCAGCTCGACGGCGGTTTCCAGCAGGGTCAGCACCACCTCCTCCGCCCCGGCCGGCAGGGCTCCGCCCTCGCGAAACCCGCGCACGTCGCGGGACAGACCTTCGATGGCGCGCAGGAACGCCGTCTCCGCCCCTTTCACGTCGCCCGACTCGCGACGGGTGCGCCCCAGACCGATCTCCGCCGCGCTCAGGCCGGGCGCGAGCTGGAGGACCCGGCGAAACTCGTGCTCCGCGCCGTCCAGATCGCCGAGCTCATCGAGGTAGATCTCCCCCAGCGCCCCCCGGGCCAGCACCTCCGCCTCGCCTCCCTGCTGGGCGGCGCGGCGCAGGACGCGGATCGCCTCCTGCGGATCGGTCTGACGCAGCTCGAACGCGGCGTGTCGGATGTCGTCCAGAACTCCCATCCGAAAGCGTGGATAGCACGTTCCGGTTGCAGAGACGGCCCAGGTCGATTTACAACACGACGTGCGCCTCGCAGCCCTGATTCCCGCGCGCTACTCCGCCCAGAGACTGCCCGGAAAGCCTCTCGCCGACATCGGCGGGGTCCCGATGGTCGTGCGCGTCGCCGAGCGCGCCCGCCAGACCGCAGGCGTCGACGCGGTGGCCGTGGCGACGGACGACGCGCGGATCGTCGAGGCAGTCGAGTCTGCGGGATTTCGCGCCCTGATGACGGACCCGGCCTGCCGTAACGGGACCGAGCGGATCGCACAGGCTGCCCGCGATCTTCCCGCCGACGGCTATCTGAACGTGCAGGGGGACGAGCCCCTGATCGATCCGCGCGCGATCGCGCAGGTTGCCTCGCTCCTGCGCGCGGGCGCCCAGATGGCGACGCTTGCCCGCCCCCTGCAGCCGTCCGAGGCGGACCTTCCGCAGGTGGTGAAGGTGGTGCTCGACGACCGCCGCCGCGCGCTCTACTTCTCGCGCTCGCTCATCCCCTACCCGCGCAGCGGCGGCGAGGTGGCGCCGCTCGCGCACATCGGCATCTACGGATTCTCCTCCGAGACGCTGCAGCGGTTCGCGAAGCTCCCCGAGACCGCGCTGGAGCGGGCGGAGGGGCTCGAGCAGCTCCGGGCGCTCTCCTACGGGATCCCCGTCGACGTCGGAGTGGGCGATTATCGTTCGATTGCGGTGGATACGCCGGAAGATCTGGAGCGGGTGCGCCGGTTGTTCGAGGACGAGCAAAGGAGACACGGATGAGCGCATTTCGGACGGAGCGCCGGGGCGACCCCGCTCGCGGAAAGCGGACCAAGTACATCTTCGTCACCGGCGGCGTCGTGTCGTCGCTGGGCAAAGGGCTCTCTTCCGCATCGCTCGGCGCCCTGCTCGAAAACCGCGGCCTGAAGATCACCCACCTCAAGCTCGATCCGTACATCAACGTCGACCCGGGGACGATGAGCCCCTTCCAGCACGGCGAGGTCTACGTCACCGACGACGGCGGCGAGACCGATCTCGACCTCGGTCACTACGAACGCTTCAGCTCGGCGAGGATGTCCCGCAACAACAACGCCACCACCGGGCGCATCTACCTGAACGTGATCAACAAGGAGCGCCAGGGCGAGTACCTGGGCAAGACCGTGCAGGTGATTCCCCACATCACCGACGAGATCAAGCGCTTCATCTTCAGCGCCGTCGAGGAGAACGACATCGTCATCGTCGAGGTGGGCGGGACCGTCGGCGACATCGAGTCGCTGCCGTTCCTCGAGGCCATCCGGCAGATGAAGTACGACGTCGGCAGCGAGAACGCGCTCTACATCCACCTGACGCTCGTGCCGTACATCTCCACCGCGCACGAGGTGAAGACCAAGCCCACGCAGCATTCGGTGATGAAGCTGCGCGAGATCGGCATCCAGCCCGACATCCTCCTCTGCCGCACCGACCGGCCGCTCTCCAAGGAGATCAAGGACAAGATCGCGCTCTTCTGCTCGGTCGAGCCCGGCTCCGTCTTCACCGCGGTCGACGTGCAGACCATCTACGAGCTGCCGCTCGCGCTGCACGAGGAAGGGCTCGACGATCGGGTGGCGGAGCTCCTCAACATCTGGAGCCGCGCGCCCCGGCTCGACAAGTGGGAGCGCATCGTCAAGGCCATCAAGGAGCCTTCGCGCGAGGTGCGCATCGCGGTGGTCGGCAAGTACGTCGATCTCACCGAGTCCTACAAGTCGCTGAACGAGGCGCTGGTCCACGGCGGAATCGCCAACGACTGCCGCGTCTCGCTCGACTTCATCGACTCCACGCAGATCGAGCAGCTCGGCGCCGATACCCTGCTCCAGCATGTCGACGCCATCCTGGTGCCCGGCGGGTTCGGCGTGCGCGGCACCGAGGGGAAGATCGCCGCGGTGAAGTACGCCCGGGAGCGGAAGATCCCGTTCTTCGGCATCTGTCTCGGCTTGCAGATGGCGGCCATCGAGTTCGCCCGCGACGTCTGCGGGCTGGACAAGGCGAACAGCCACGAGTTCGACGAGGGCACGCCCCACCCGGTGGTCTCGCTGATGGCGGAGCAGAAGCAGGTCACCGCCAAGGGCGGGACCATGCGTCTCGGAGCTTATCCCTGCACGCTGAAGCCGGGCTCGCTCGCCTCGAAGGTGTACGGACGGCAGGAGATCAGCGAGCGGCATCGGCACCGGTACGAGATCAACAATGCCTACCGCTCGCAGCTCGAGGAGAGGGGGCTCGTCGCCAGCGGCATCAACGAGCAGCTCGGCCTGGTCGAGGTGATCGAGCTGCAGGGGCATCCGTATTTCATCGGCTGCCAGTACCACCCCGAGTTCCAGAGCAAGCCGTTCCAGCCGCACCCGCTCTTCGCCGGGTTCGTCAAGGCGGCGCTCGAGCAGCGCGCCCGCAAGGGGCTCTCGGTGCCTCCGCCGGCGCAGACTGCAACCACGCCGGAGATCGTCCTTTCTTCGGGCACGCCGGTAGCCAAAGCGTGAAGTTCGGCGGCGGCCAGCTGGTCGTGATCGCGGGTCCGTGCGTGATCGAGGGCGAGGAGTTCACGCTCCGTCACGCGCGCAGGGTGGCGGACGCCGCGCAGAAGCACGGGGTGCCGGTCGTCTTCAAGAGCAGCTTCGACAAGGCGAACCGCAGCAGCGGGAAGTCCTTTCGCGGTCCCGGGCTCGCCGAGGGGCTGCGGATCCTCTCGCGCGTAAAGAAGGAAGTCGGCCTGCCGGTGCTTACCGACGTGCACGAGCCCGCGCAGTGCGCGCCCGCCGCCGAAGTGGCGGACGTGCTGCAGATCCCGGCGTTCCTCAGCCGGCAGACGGATCTCATCGCCGCGGCGGGGCAGACCGGACGCGCCGTGAACGTGAAGAAAGGGCAGTTTCTCGCGCCGGAGGACATGAAGAACGTCGTCGAGAAGCTTCGCGAGGTGGGTACGCGCGACGTCCTTCTCACGGAGCGCGGCGCATCGTTCGGCTATCACAACCTGATCGTCGACATGCGCTCGCTGATCATCCTCCGGCAGCTTGCGCCGGTGTGCTTCGACGCGACGCATTCCGTGCAGCGGCCCGGCGCGCAGGGCACCGCGAGCGGCGGCGACCGGACGTTCGCCCCGGCGCTTGCACGGGCCGCCGCGGCGGTCGGCATCGACGCGCTGTTCTGCGAGGTGCACGAGGATCCCGATCGCGCCCTCTCCGACGGTCCGAACTCGCTCACGTTCGCGATCTGGGACGCGCTGGTCGGCGACGTGCTCAGGATCCGCCGCGCGTTGTCAGCCACAGCCCCGTAGCGATCACCACCAGGGCCACTGCATCGAGCGGCGCGAGCGGCTCGCCCAGCATCACCGCCCCGAGCAAGAGGCCGAAGACCGGCGTGAGGAAGAAATAGGCGCTGACCCGGCTCGCCTCGCCGTGCTGGAGGATCCAGAACCAGAGCATGGACGCGCCGATGCTCAGCACCACGATCAGGAATGCGAGGCTCGCCAGGACCGGAAACGTCCATTCGACCCGTGGCCTGCCCTCGATGAGCAGCGCAGCCGGCAACAGCACCGCTCCGGCGAGCAGGAGCTGCGCCGCGTTCAGCACCACCGGATGCGGCCGCCTGCGCCATCGCTTGTAGAGGATGTTCGAGAACACGAACGCGAGGACGCCCACGGCGGAAATCAGCACGTCGACGGGGCGCGCCTCCTGCGTCAGCGCCCGGGTGTGCATGGCGAGCACGACCCCGGAGAACCCGAGCAACAGGCCCACTGTCTTGCGCAGCGTGAGGGGCTCGCGCAGGAGCCACGGCGCCAGCAGCGCGAGAAGCAGGGGGTTGGTGCTGGCGACGATGGAGCCCATTCCGGCGGACAGGTGCCGCAGCGCCTCGTAGTTCAACCCGAGATAGAGGGCGTTGCCGCCGGTGCCGAGGAGCAACAGCCGCAGCCAGGTCCCCCTGTCGCCGGGGATGCGCAGGCCGGCGAGCCATGCGCCGACGAACAGCGCACCCCCGGCGAGGAAGAAGCGGATCCAGAGGATGGTGAGCGGCGGCGCGGCGCGGGCGAGGATACGGCTGGGGACGAACGCGGATGCCCAGAGAAAGACGTAGAGGATTGCGACGGCCGTTCCGAGGAGGCCCGCCGGATGATGCCGCGCGGGCGGCCGTGGACCGGTCACGGTGGCTAGGATGCCGTAGCGCGCGCCGCGACGCGCCGGCCGCCATGGTAGAAGCGCGCCGTGCCGAAGAAGCTGCCGCGCGCACTGCTGCAGCGCATCCGTCTGGTGGTGCTCGACGTCGACGGAACCATGACGGATGGCCGCCTCTACTACGGCGCGCAAGGGGAAGCCTTGAAGGCGTTCGACGTCCGCGACGGCCATGGGCTGCGGCTCTTGACGCTGTACGGCGGCGTGAAGCTCGCCGTGCTCACCGGACGCCGGGCGGACCTCGTGGAGCAGCGATGCCGCGAGCTCTCGATCGGGCATGTGGTGGGACAGAGCCGCGCGAAGGGCGACGCCATCGAGCGCATCGCGGCCGACCTCGCCATTCCCCTCGCCGAGGCCGCTTTCATGGGGGACGACGTGAACGATCTTCCGGCGCTGAGAAAGGTGGCGCTCTCCTGCGCGCCCGCGGACGCCGCTCCCGAGGTCCTGGCGGAAGTGCAGTGGGTGTCCCGCAGGCCCGCCGGACGCGGAGCGGTGCGCGAGCTGTGCGAGGTGCTCCTGGCGGCGAAGGTCGGTTGGCCCCCGCCTGAAGAAGAGCCGAAGCCCGTTCCGCAGGCATGAGCGTCGGCCGGCGAAAGCGCTTCCGACGCGAGCTGCGCGTCCGGGCGCTCCTCGCGGCCCTGCCTCTCCTCCGCGTTCTGCCGCTCCGCGCAGGAGCCGCGCTGGGCTGGCTGGCCTGGTATCTGGTGCCGCGGCAACGGCGGCTGGCGCAGGCGCACCTGGCGCTCGCGTTTCCGGAGCGGAGCGAAGGGGAGCGCGCGCGGATCGGCCGCGCCAGCTTCGTCAATCTCGGCCTCGCGGCGCTGGAGGCGGCGCGCGCTGACCGCCTCGACATTCGCAAGACCGTGGAGCTGGGACCCGATGCCGAACGCGTTCTGCGAGCGGTACAGGCGAAGGGCAACGGCGTGGTCCTGGTGACCGGGCACATCGGGGCGTGGGAGCTCTTCGCCCGGCGTGTCGCCGCGCTGGGGTTCCCCTGCGGCACGGTCGCGAAGGAGGCGCACGATCCCCGTCTCACTGCGCTGCTGCAGCGGAGCCGCGAGGCGGCGGGCGTGCGGGTCTTCTGGCGGGGCGACCCGATGTCCGCGCGGCAGATCCTCCGCTTCCTGCGCGCCGGTGGAATGCTCGGCTTTCTCATCGATCAGGACACACGGGTCGCCGGCCACTTCGTTCCGTTCTTTGGCCGCCCGGCATTTACGCCGCGTGCCGCCGGCGACCTGGCGGCACGACTAGGGGCGCCGCTGGTGTTCGCTTGCGCGCATCGAGTGGCAAGCGGCGTGCATCGGATGGTCGTGCGACCGGTCGACGTTCCTCGCACGGGCGATCGCGAGCGAGACTCTTTCGCGCTCACCGCCGCAGCCACCAGGGAGATCGAGGAAGAGATCCGGAAACGGCCGGACGAGTGGGTCTGGATGCACCCCCGCTGGCGTACACAGAGCGGCGATATTGCAAGGAAAAACTAGTTCGCGAGCGAACAGAAAAACGCGCGGGAACGCCTCGACAGGGAAACAGCGCGGTGATAGCCTTTCCCTGCAAATGAGAAGCCAGAATGCACGCGCTGTCTTCCGAGTGGTCGCGCCCGTTCTGGTGGCTGCCTGCGGCAACGCCCTACCCCCGCGAATATCCTCCATTTCCCTACGTGATGACGCTCCTGACCTTTCCCTGCGAAGCGTAGCGTTCGCCCGCCTGGCTGAAGGGCGGGTGGTGGCCCGAGGGAACGCCGAGCGGCTCGACTACCGGCGCGCCGGCGCCCGGATGGAGGCGGTCCGCGGCGGCGCCGTGATCGACCCGGACCCGGGCACCGGCATCGCGGCGTTCGGCTCCGTGCGTTTCATCGCCGAGCGGGTCGAGGGCGAAATTGCGAACCGCAGAGGGATCGCCTCGGGCGCCGTTCGGGTCGACACATCGCGCGGAGATACCGCGCGGACCGAACGCGTGTTCTACGACGGCGACTTCCTGCGCAGCGACGTGCCGGTGGCGGCGGAGGGGCCCGGCTACCGCGTGGACGGTCGCGGGATGGTCGCGCGCACCGATGGCACGTCCATCCGGCTCACCGATGGCGTGGTCGGGCAACTGCAGACGGAGGCGCGGCGGTGACCGGCGCGATCGTTCTCCTGGCGGCGGCCGCTCTCCTCTCCGGCCCGCTGGATTTCAACGCTCGCGACATGCGCATCGAGCCGCAGGGTCGGCGCGTGCTCCTCGATGGGGACGTCCGCCTCACGCGCGGCGATCTCCACGTGACGGGCGAGCACGCCGTCGCCGAGTACGGGAAGCAATCGGCGCAAAAGGCGCGGGCCAGGAAGGCCGAGGCCGTCGCCGGTGGGCAGACCGTTGAACGGTTTACGGTCCGCGGCAACGTGCGCGTACAGCGCGGCTCGCGGACGGCTACGGGCGAACAGGGCGTCGTCGACGTCAAGGGTCAGACGCTCGTCCTGACCGGAACGCTCGAGACGCCTCCCATGGTTCGCGACGGGGCCGAGACGCTTTCCGGGGAGCGGATCCTGCTGCGGCTCGACAGCGAGGACGTCGACGTGATCCGTCCCCGCGTCGTCCTGCGGCGGTCGCTGGCCGAGGAGGGTCACGCTGCTCCTCCCACGCCGGTCAAGGTGGAAGCGGACCATCTCGTGCTGCTTCAGGCGCGCCGGCTGGCGCGTTTCACCGACGACGTCGTGCTTCGCCGCGGCGACGCGGTGGCGCGCAGCCCGCGGATGGAGGCGCGTTACGACGCCGACGGGCAGCTCACCAGGCTCGAGCTGCGGGGAGGCGTGGACGTGCGCCAGGGGGACCGGCGGGCCACCGGGGAAAGCGCCGACTACGATGCCCAGGCGCGAACGCTGGTGTTGCAGGGCGATCCGAAGCTCTACGACCAGGGCGACGTGCTGACCGGCGACCGCATCGATCTCGCGCTCGACTCCAAGGAAGTGCGCGTCGAGCGCGCCCGCGGCCGGCTGCGCCCCGAAGCCCACAAGCGCGAGGCCGCGGCGCAATGACGACGCTCCACGCGCACGGCCTCTCCAAGAGCTTCCGCGGACGCCGCGTCGTCGACGGCGTGTCCTTCTCCGTGGCGCCCGGCGAGGTGGTGGGCCTTCTCGGACCGAACGGCGCCGGCAAGACCACCAGCTTCCATTGCGTGGTCGGCCTCCTCGCGCCGGACGCGGGCGAGGTGCGCCTCGGCGAGAGGGACCTCTCCGGCCTTCCCCTTCACGAGCGCGCCCGGATGGGAATCGGCTACTTGCCGCAGGAGCCGTCGATCTTCCGCAAGCTGACGGTGCGGCAGAACTTCCTGCTCGTCCTGGAAGGCTTCGGGATGAAGCGGGCGGAGCAGGAGGAGAAGGCCGACGAGCTGTTGACGGAGTTCGATCTGTTGCGCGTCGCGGACGCCCGTGGAGAGACGCTCTCCGGCGGGGAGCGCCGGCGCGCGGAGATCGCCCGCTCGCTGCTCGCCGATCCGCGCTTCATGCTGTTCGACGAGCCGTTCGCCGGCATCGATCCCATCGCGGTGCACGACCTGCAGCGTCTGATCCACAGGCTGCGGGAGAAGGGGCTGGGGATCCTGATCACCGACCACGCGGTCAGAGAGACGCTGGGGATCTGCGATCGCGCGGTCCTGCTCGTGGAAGGAAGGCTTCTCGAGTCGGGAACTCCCGCCGAGATCGCGGCTTCGCAGCGGGCGCGCGCCGTGTACCTCGGCGAGCGGTTCAGGCTAGAGTAAGGGGGGTGCGGGGATGGCGTTGGAGCTCAAGCAGAGTCTGAGGTTGTCGCAGCAGCTGGTGATGACTCCCCAGCTGCAGCAGGCGATCAAGCTTCTGCAGCTCTCGAGACTCGAGCTGGTCGATCTCATCCGCTCCGAGATGGAGCAGAATCCTCTTTTGGAGGAGCCGCAGGAGGGAGCCGAGACCGAGCTGAACGAGGCTCCGCCCGAGCTGGTCTCGACCCTCAACCAGAGCATCGAGGCGAGCGAGCTCGCGCCGCCCGCCCCGGAAGTCGCCCAACCCGATCTGAAGGCCCGCGCCGAAGGCGACGTCAAGCGCGACGACATCGACTGGGAGCAGTACCTCGACAACTACCAGACCCAGCACACCGCCCCCTCCGGCGGCGGGTTCAGCTCCGAGGACCTGCCCTCGCTGGAAAGCACGCTCACGCGCGGCGAGAACCTCACCGAGCACTTGATGGAGCAGCTGCGGATGGTGGGGCTGTCGCCCGAAGAGGAGCGGATCGGCGGGCTGATCATCGGGAACCTGAACCGCGACGGCTATCTGGTCGTCGACCCTGATCTGCAGCCCACCGTGCCTGCCTTCGAGCCGGACCCTGCGCCGGCGGATCCGGACAAGCCGCCGGAAGTCCCCGCCGTGGCTCCCGAGGCATTGGAGGCGTTGCGGCGCGAGCAGGAGTCGCGCAAGCCGAAGAGCGAATGCGATCCGCTGCTCCTGCTTGCGCTCGAGGCCGGGGTCTCGGCGGCGACGGCGGAGAAGGTGCTGAAGAAGATCCAGCGCTTCGATCCCATCGGCTGCGCCGCGCGCGACCTGCGCGAGTGCCTGCTGGTCCAGGCCAAGCACTACAACAGCGAGGGCGAGGGCAAGGACGACCCGGACGCCGAGCTCTTGCCGGCCATCATCCGCAAGCATCTGAAGAGCGTGGAATCGAAGAAGTACCCGGTCATCGCGCGCGACCTGCAGGTCTCGCTCGACGAGGTGGTGGCGGCGATCAAGCTCCTCTCCCGCCTCGATCCGAAGCCCGGCCGCAACTACTCCGGGGAGGAGCCGCAGTACATCACGCCCGACGTCTACATCCACAAGATCGGCGACCAGTACGTCACGGTCCTCAACGACGACGGGCTCTCCAAGCTCCGCATCTCCCAGCACTACCGGAACGCGCTGAAGAACGGCGCCAGCCCGCAGAGCAAGGAGTACATCCAGGAGAAGCTCCGCTCCGCGGTGTGGCTGATCCGCTCCATCCACCAGCGGCAGCGCACCATCGTCAAGGTCACCGATTCGATCATCAAGTTCCAGCGCGACTTCCTCGACAAGGGGATCGCGCACCTCAAGCCGCTGATCCTGCGTGACGTGGCCGAGGACATCGGGATGCACGAGAGCACGGTCTCGCGCGTGACCACGAACAAGTACGTGCACACTCCGCAGGGCATCTACGAGCTGAAGTTCTTCTTCAACTCCTCCATCGCCCGCGCCAACGGCGGCGACGACATCGCCAGCGAGGCGGTGAAGAACCAGATCAAGCAGATCGTCTCCGGCGAGCCCGGGGACAAGCCGTACAGCGATCAGAAGATCGTGGAAATCCTCCGCTCCCAGAACGTCGACATCGCGCGGCGCACCGTCGCGAAATACAGGGAGGTGCTCGGGATCCTGCCGTCCAGCAAGCGCAAGAGGTACTTTTAGCCACCCCCGCCGAAGGCCGGGTAGTGGCTAACGCTTTAGGCTGTACATCCTAAAGTTGGTCTTGGGGGTCACTCCATGCACGTCAACATCACCTTCAGGAACATGTTCGCCACCGAAGCTCTGCGGAACCACGTGCAGGACAAGCTCTCCAAGGTGGTCGACAAGTACCTGGACAAGGTGACCGAGGCCCACGTCACGCTGTCCCTGGAGCGCTATCTGCACCAGGCCGACGTCAACCTCCACGCCGGACACTTCCATGTCCGCGGGAAAGAGAAGTCGGAGGACATGTACGCGTCGATCGACACGGCGATCGACAAGATCGAACGGCAGCTCAAGAAGCACAAGGAGCGCCTGAAGAACCACCGGCCGGCGCACGTCCACCAGGCCGGCCCGGTGCGCGTCCGCTACGAGGTCTTTTCCGCGAGGGAGGATCTCGACGGCATTTCTCCCGAGTTGATCCGCCGGGACGAGTTCCTCGCCAAGCCGATGAGCGTCGAGGAAGCCTTGATGCAGATGGACCTGCTCAACAACGATTTCCTCGTCTTCACCAGGCCCGACAGCTCCGAGCTGAACGTCATCTACCGGCGCAAGGACGGCAATTACGGTCTGATCGCGCCGGGCGGTGAAAGCGTCGTGAAGCAGCAAGTCGCCGCGAAGTGAAGTAAGCTCGGTCCGATGCGCATCGCCGAGTTCCTGCGCGAGGACCTGGTGTTCCCCGACCTCGCGGCGACGGACAAGGCGGGCGTGCTCGGCGAGATGTGCGCCGGGCTTGCCCGGGTCTACCCGTCGCTCTCCGCGCAGAAGCTCACCGAGACGTTGCTCGAGCGCGAGAAGCTCGGCTCGACCGGGATCGGCGAGGGCGTCGCGATTCCGCACGGCAAGCTCTCCGGGCTTCCCGGTCTTCTTGCAGCGTTCGCGCGCAAGAAGTCAGGCGTCGACTTCGCCGCCATCGACGCCAAGCCGACGTATCTCTTCTTCGTGCTCTTCGCGCCGGACAACTCAGCGGGCCTGCATCTCAAGGCCCTGGCCCGCATCTCGCGGCTGTTCAAGCAGCCGCAGTTCAGGCAGGGGATCCTCGCCGCGAACGACGGCGCCGCAATCTTCCGGCTGATCTCCGAGGAAGACGCGAAGTACTGATCGCAGGCGATCGCTCGCCTGTCTGCCCGTGGGCATCGCAAGGCCGGATGCGTACCGTCCGTGCTGGGGGTGGGCGATGCGGCACGGGCTCGTCGCGGCGGCGGTTCTGGTGGCCGTCGCCTGCGGCAGCGGAGAAAAGGTCGAAACCGCGGCCGCCGGTCTCCCAGGCGCCGATGCGGGCGGGGTCGCGGCCGATGCCGGCACCGTCAAGACAGCTTGCGATGGCCTGGTCCCGACGGTTTCGGGCACGCCGCTGGTCGTCGACGTCGGCAGCGGCAACGTGAATGCCACGCCGATCTGCAGCGCCGCGAGGTCCGACGAGGGAACCGGAACGGTACCGCTGCGCTTCGCCTCGTACCACTCCAGCGTTGGCGGCTCGTACGAGAACGCATGGGTCTTCTACCGCTCGACGGACGCCGCGGTCCTCGGACGCCGCCAGTGGAACGGCGGAGACGGTCCGGTGGCGCTCCTCACTCACCCGGAGGGGTTCACGGGAATCGAGCTGTCGCCCGAGAGCGGCGAGATCGATCTGCACAGTCTCACGCATCAAGGAGCGGAGTCTCTCGAGACGCCGACCAGAGCAGGACGGACCGTCGTCGCCGACCCCGCCGGCGGGAGCATGGTCACGTTCGAAGTGCAGAGATCCGCTGCGCAGTACGCGCTGCGCTACGACCGGTTCGACTCCGACGCCGGGCTCGCCGCCACCGCCGTCGTCGCCACAGGCCCTCCTCTGGGAGCGGATGAGGATGTCACCTGGCTGGCGGGAACGACGACGTCGGGCGACACACTGTTGGTGTTCGCCACGACAAATGGCGGCTGCCGCGCCGTCTGG